>ERZ1643251.4209-NODE-4209-length-12684-cov-6.906089_pt1 | contig 12684 bp, 17 predicted proteins | sample MGYA00579261_ERZ1643251 | MGnify/ENA primary metagenome ERZ1643251 (study PRJEB29033, sample SAMEA4952267) | chicken gut metagenome | biome: Broiler Chicken; feature: Gastrointestinal Tract; material: Caecum | place: Ireland | collected 2018 | study: Broiler... | reverse complement strand
GTAGAGCACCTGACTCTTAATCAGGGTGTCCAGGGTTCGAACCCCTGATCGCGCATTTGGAAATCGCTGTTTTTGCAGACACTGGAGCTGTGGGGACGGCGGTTTTTTTGCGTGCAGCAATTGAGCAACGCAAGGATAGAGTCCGAAGGACAGGGGATGCTTGCGTACCCTTGGCCGTCGGGCGCTATCCTTATGTGGCGAAAGCCACGACCGAGATGAAGCGGAGCGGAATCGAGGTGCGTTGCGCAATTGCGACCACAGCCGGGAAATGGCGGATTTGCGCGGTTTCCATGCTTGCGTCCGCAAAAGAGCAAAGAACGGCAAGGAGAAAAGAAGATTTGCACAGGAAACAAAAATGTGGCGCGAATTTCGGCGCGAACCCGTCGCGAGCAAAATAAAAAGTCCAAGTAGATAATGAAAATGAGTTGAAGAGATAACATCAGTTGTATCTGTAAAGGTAACTGGTGTTATTTTTTTTGGAGATTTTTAAAATGTATATTATTTCTTTGATGTGAAAAGAGGAGGAGAAAGCAATGCACATCAAAATTTATTCAAAGAGCCAATTAGTGCTTCTCAGGAGTGTGAATAAGCTGTTCCGTAAGAAGTACCGATTGCCGCAAGGGGTATTGGAAAGGATAGAAGCGATCCTGATGGTAAAGGAGTTAGGAGAGCATGGATTTATTGCTGTTCTGATCGAGCCTGTGGAAAACGACATAACAGAGATTGAAGATGAACTGAATTGTTATCCGCGCGTTCTCAAGGATGGGGAAGATATTGTAGACGTTCCTGTAAAAGAGACGAATACACGGATGACGAAGGGAAAGGAGTGGTACATGGATACGCTGAAAATGAAAGGGGAAAAGAGTTGGATATATGTGATCTATTCAATGACCATTAAAAGGATTTACGCTCAATAAAAAGATCAAAAAAGCTGATACCTCAACATACAGGAATATCAGCTTATTTTCTATGTTTCATAGCAAGGATTAAATTTTTTAAAGCAGTTTTCTCATCTTCACTCAGTCCGGAGAGATCGACATCTGTTGAGGATTCAAGACCAAAAAGATAGTCGGTACTGACGTGAAAGATTTTGGCAATCTGTATAAGTACATCATAAGATGGTAGACGTAAATCATTTTCATATGCACTGATGACAGACTTTGTTAAATTAAGTTTTTGAGCAAGTGTAGCTTGTGTCATATTGTTGTCAGTGCGTAGATGCTTTAATCTTTTTCCCATTTTAATCATACAAAATACCTCCACCTATATTTTACAATGAATATAGTTTTCTAAAGGTGGAAAAAGTATTTATATAGTTGACTTGATAAAGGTAAAGTAATAAAATGAAAGAGATATGTAGATTGGTTTGAAAAAAGCGAAATTTATTATACTAGGAGGGCGAAAAGGAAATGTCATTTAATGCTAAAATGATATTATTTTTAATCGGCATCATGATATTAGGAACTATTGGCGGTACAATATTTCCGCTATTTTCCTTAATAAGAGATTTGGCGTTTATCGGACTTATCTTCTTTTTGGGATACTTGCTGTACAAGAAATTATTTAAGAAATAAAGGTAGAAGAGGGAAAGCAAAGATTGATACATCAGAAAAGAGGTGAGAATCATGTTTTACTATTGTGCGAAATGCGCAAACATCAAAAAGACAACTTTGAAAGACAATGAATCTGTACCCTGTGAAGTATGTGGAACATTACTACAGCCTGTCCCGTCAGAGTATTTAATGCCAAACGGAAATTTTTTCAAGTCTCAGGAAGTACGCCAGAATTTCATTTCAGCAATCCAGTCAGCAGATACATACGATCCAGAGATCGGCGGAAAAAAGGATGAAGTGAAACGTGCGATCGAGGACGAGAAGCGACAGAATATTGAGGAAATGAACCGAAAGTTAGAGCAGGAACAGTTTCATCTGACCTGTCCCGTCTGCGGCAGTCACAGCGTACAGAAAATATCCGCAGTAGGAAAATACGCTAAAATTGGCGCGCTTGGAATACTGGGGGCAGATGATTTGGGAAAAAGATGGAAGTGTAAAGTGTGTGGAGCTAAATTTTAAATTACGAAAGGAAAGGTAAAGAAAATGGGATTTTTTGATAAGGCTTTAAAAACAGCACAAAACATAGGAGACAGCATTTCAAATACAGCGGCAAATGTAGGCTCTTCCGCAGGGGTAGCGGCACAGGATACAGCAGAATTAAATTCACTGAAAATGCAGATTAACGTGATTGAGCAGGAACTTAATGCCGCATACGCTCAGATTGGTAAAAAATATGTAGACTATGTAAGCGAGACAGGGGACATGGGCGGACTGGATGTTACAGATTTACTTACCATGATGGATCCGAAGCTGACAAGAAAGCAGGAACTGGAAGCTCAGTTGATCGAACTTGAGAAGCGTATGAAGCAAAATGCGGTTCTCAGGGATAAGGCAAAGGCTGAACAGGAATTTGCGGAAGAAAAGACGAAGCTAGACAGAGCATTGGCAATGGATGTAATTTCTCAGGATGAATACAACTTTAAGATAAGTGTTGCCAGAAAGAAAGTTGACAACTTCGAGGAAATAAGGAGAGTAGAGCAGCAGTGTGAAATGGGTATCATTTCAAAAGAAGAGAGAAATGCCAAGATCGAGGCACTTACAAAATAGTTTGAGAAACAGGTGGCTGATCGGACTTATTAGTATAGTGGTGATTGTAGTATGGGTATTTTTAAGGAAAAAGCGTTAAAGAAAAAAGATACAAAGCGCAATCCACAGAAAATTGTGAAGCATGAACGTCCACCAGAATTTAAGGGCAGAAGCAAACGTATTAAAGTAAGATTAACGATCTGGGCGCAGGGCAGTTTTGTCGTGCGCCCAGTCGTTTGAAAGGGGAATCAAAAATGAAAAAAATTTTGTCTATGATCCTGATAACAGGAGTGATAGTCGGATTAATATCTGGATGTGGTAAAGAAGTCGTGAAGGAAAAAGAAGAATCTGTTGAAGAGACGGAAGAAAACATCAGTGAGAAAGCTGATGATACGGATAAAACGGAAGAAACTGAGGAAGAAGAACCAACTCAGTTGGTATACTTCAAAGACTACTATGAGTTTAACTTTGGTGAGAAACTTGATGAGGTTGAACCCGTAGGTGAAGGTGGTAACGAGTATGGATTTGATGAGAGTCTCTTAGGATACTATACCAATGGTATCGTAGGATTAAACTTTCGTCAGATCAATGGTGGAAGCATTGATATTGATGTATTCACCTACGGTTACTACATGGGAAGCTACTGGCTTGATATCCTTGAAAGTAATCAGTTCACGTTCAGAATGGATGTGATTCAGGAAGCCGGAAGCTATGAGACTGATGGCGGATTCACATATAATATACCTATTGAGAATGGTTCTTTTACTATTTCAGATAGGTATAAGACTGGTTCATGGCTATCATTAGTAATCGGTCAAAATTCATTTCCATCATTAACTAATATGGCACTCACTATAATGGATGTTGATGGATATTATTCTTTACTAGATAACTTGATTATTGGAAAGTATACTAAGCAGGATGACTCAGTCATTGATGATCTTAAAGTAACAAATGATTTTGTCATTAATGCAGTTACTGACGATCAGTTAGATGAAAATATGACCAGAGACGTATACTATGAAAATAATCAACCTGCAACTGACAGAATATCAAAAGAACAGTATCCTAAGTATATTAAGAAATCTAATATACCCCAGAGCAAAAGTTATATTCTTGGTGATCCTAGTGACACTAATAATATAATTATTGAGGCTAAGATGATTACTTCTGGTGATGGAATTCCTGATATGAATACATCTATCGGAGTGGTATTCAATCTGTATGAATATACAAAGAATCAGGATGGTAATGAAGTATGGCAGTATAGAAATCCTATCGGTTCTAAAGACTATGGTGTAAGATTCGTATCTTTCAACTATGAGGTAGATGGATTGGTTGGAACTTCTGAAATTGATTTCATGGATGGTTCATCAGCATCAGACCATGAGAATAACTCGGATGTGTTCTATCAGTTTGATACGCTTCATAATAATGATTATCAGCTTCCTGATTGTACATTTATTATGAATTATAATGAAGAAGATGATACAATCACATTTGATGCACCCTATATTATGAAAGATATGAATACAGTAAGTCTTTCAAGTAAAGTTTCAGTAACTAAAGATGATGTATTTAAGGCAGTGGAAGATAACTGGAATGAAAGTTTAAATGCTGAATACGTTTTATATTAATTAAAAGAGATAGGAAGTCCTATTAAACGTCTGCTTTTCTCAATTTGGAATTGGGTGCTGTATTTGATCGTTTCACTGGTTATTGTAGCAATAGCTGTCCTCATGGGAATATTGACTGTTTGGGGGTGGCTGATCGGGCTTATTAGTATAGTGGTGATTGTAGTATGGGTATTTTTAAGGAAAAAGCGTTAAAGAAAAAAGATACAAAGCGCAATCCACAGAAAATTGTGAAGCATGAACGTCCACCAGAATTTAAGGGCAGAAGCAAACGTATTAAATAAGATTAACGATCCGGGCGCACGGCAGTTTTGTCGTGCGCCCGGTCATTTTAGCGAGGTGACAAAATGAATTCATATATCATTGGCATATGTGTGGCGATGGTGATGTTTAATGTAATCTACTTAAATGTGACGATGTGGGAGAGGGTTAGCATATGAAAGGGGATAAAGATATCAAATTAATGGTTGCAGGTGTGACAATGGCGGTTTCTGTAATTAAGTTGGTTATCCAACATAGAGGGCAGGTGAAAAAGAAAAGTGTATAGTGTTACCCGTGATGTTCAATCATTGGAAGAACTTCGGAAAAGATTTGCCGTGCTGAATGAGGTCTTAAGTGATAAGAACGTATATGCACGCATTTTGGCAGAGATTTCATGTTTGAATGGAGCCTACGGCAAAGACAGAGACATTGAAGCGGATCTCGGCGGATATGTCGTTGTACTGTGGGGAAAGGAACATGAAGTAGAGAGAAATTTTAAAGCGATTTTAAAACACCATAATCTTAATTCAGATGAATAAGAATATAGTGATAAAATGATTTTGTCGGAACGTAGCGATATAGCGGTTACGTTCCGACTTTTTCTATGTTCCTCAGATTACAGTGTTGAGATCGTGACAGTAGAGGGGGCTTTCCTCACTTTCTTTTTGATGATATCTTGAAGCACTTACAGCTGAAATGCTCGCAATGATTTTTGTCATGTAACGATATTGTACGCCCCTTTTAGGGTTTGATAATGTTAAGTCGAACTGCTCTTTCAGTGTCCGGTATAGTGCTGATCCATTCGGAAGCAATTCCTCTACCACGTTTATGTATTCTGAATATTCCTCTTGTGCAATATCTAGAAAATCAGAGCATGCGAAGAACCCCCAACCTCTAGCTTGCAGAATTTCTAGCGTTTCTCTGACAAAATCTTCCTTTGTCTTTTCTTTTGGGTGGTTTTCTGCTTTCAAGTATTTTGTGAGGTTATTGTCTCTGCAAGCTGAAATATCAATATGTCCCCTTTCTGCAAGAGATTGGAAGAGCATATTTATAAGTGAGAGGAGAGCGGTACTAATGCTCTCCTCAGATGTTGCTTTAAGACAGATAGAGTTTTCTTCTGGAAATGATGCACGCAGATATATCTGATAAGTTCTTTGATTATTCATAACTGTGTCCTCCTATAAAAAATTCAAATTACACAAAATCTTTTCGGCTTTATTTCTTACACGGCCATTTTTTAGAGCTTCTGTTATGATTGTGTTCATATCCATATCAGAATGACTATCTTTAATTTGAGCATAATGAAAGCCAAGTCCGTTTAATAGGATGCTTATATCAGAATCACTTGCAGAATACTCAGTTGCTAATTTAAAGATGGTATGTGTTCGCTTCGAATATTTTTTAAATAAGTCTTCTAAAAATTCTCTGATTGTCATGTTGGTTCTCCTCTCTAATTGGTGTTTGATATCAAACTAATATATTCGGTAATGAATCATATTGGTGCACTATGGTTGATAATATTAGGAAGATAATGTTTATTATCTTCCATTATGGTATGATTATTATAAATTAGTTTTTCTCGTTTTCAAGTTCCTTTTTTCTCTTCTCATACAGCTCTTTAACGGCAACATTTACAATCCAACCGTCAGTCACTCTAGTGGCACTAGTCTCAATCTTGTAGATTTCCCGTAACTCGGCAAGATATTCTTCTGTTTGAACAGATAATGTAAGTGTTTTCCTCATGCCAAACCCTCCTTTCTGACCTTATTGTAACCTAATTGGTGCGTATTGTCAACGCATATTCACCTAAAAACAAACAAGGGATAGATAACATCAGTTGTATCTGTAAAGGTAACTGGTGTTATTTTTTTTTGGAGATTTTTAAAACGTATATTATTTCTTTGATGTGAAAAGAGGAGGTGAAAGCAATGCACATCAAAATTTATTCAAAGAGCCAGTTAGTGCTTTTCAGGAGTGTGAATAAGCTGTTCCGTAAGAAGTACCGATTGCCGCAAGGGGTCTTGGACAGAATAGAAGCGATCCTGATGGTAAAGGAGTTGGGAGAGCATGGATTTATTGCTGTTCTGATCGAGCCTGTGGAAAACGACACAACAGAGATTGAAGATGAACTGAATTGTTATCCGCACGTTCTCAAGGATGGGGAAGATATTGTAGACGTTCCTGTAAAAGAGACGAATACACGGATGACGAAGGGAAAGGAGTGGTACATGGATACGCTGAAAATGAAAGGGGAAAAGAGTTGGATATATGTGATCTATTCAATGACCATTAAAAGGATTTACGATAAATAAAAAGGAATATGAAATGCAAAGTGTTTCAACTTCCTAAGAGCTTTTAGTAAAGACTACGATATCATTGGGTGTACAGTCTAAAATCTGACATAACTTTTCAACTGTAAGCAGAGTAATATTCTTATTTTTCTTAAGTGAATCTAAAGTTTTATTATCTATGCCTGATTGCAACAATTTATATTGACTGTAATTTTTCTTTTGCATTGTCTGCCATAATGGGGAATAATCAATCATTGCAATCACCACCTTTCACATTTCTAGTAGTATCGTACCCAGAAAATGTAAAAATACATATTGTGGATATATCCACAATAAAGTAAACTTTGAAACATGGAGGTGATACAAATGAGTGATAGAACTGATCAAATAATAGAAGATGGGCAAAGAAAAGGTTTTGACGATTTTGTAAAAATCTGTATATACACCAACAGAAAGGAGTTTGATGCACTCCTTAACATACGTCCAATGGATTACAAAATGTTTAAACGACTTGCGGAACTGCTGGTTGAAATAGATGCTAATGAAACTTTTTGCAGGATGTTTGAAAAATATTCGAATTACGCAGAAAAATATATGGCAGAAATCAAAGAAGAAATTTCTGGCGTGATCTTGCCTGAATTCACAAGAGAGGAAGAAGAACAAAGGAGGGAACGATTATCTAAAAAGATACAAGAAGAATGTAATAAAAAAGAATATCCTTAATAATCATAAAACATGAAGGTCCACCAGAATTTAAGGGCAGAAGCAAACGTATTAAATAAGATTAACGATCCGGGCGCACGGCAGTTTTGTCGTGCGCCCGGTCATTTAGTGAGATGACAAAATGAGTTCATATTCATAAATTTAATTTACAGAGCGTACCACTTAATCATAAATTGTCAGTTTGAACTTTTCGGGATTGTCGATAATGTTATATTGATATACAGATTCAGAAAATGTTTCATAACAAAACGAAAAGTCTTTTTTCATTTTATCACCTTTTGTAGTATTCGTATACGAACACTATTATTGCCTTTATTTTACGCTAATAATAAATACATAGCAATGGGAAATTTGATGAAGTGGAAAGCGCAAAATGATAAAGTATGATAAGCTGTGGGAAACAATGAAATCAAAAGGCGTTAGCCAGTATGATTTATATACGCGCTATAATGTGAACCGCTCCCAACTAAACAGATTAAAAAATAATAAAAATGTGGAAGTTAATACCATAGATAAGTTATGCAATGTTTTAGAATGTAAAATCGAGGATATCATGACGCACTACCCAGATGATAATGTGTTTTAGCACACAAGAGAGGCTGTTCTTAACGCTCTTTTTAGGTAATTAATAACAGCCAGTACAAATGTTCTGGATTGTAAGGCCGCCACGAAGATGATATATTATTCCGTGTGATAAACTATTGTATGTCCTTTGGGATATGCTCCTATGTCCGCTCCGGTGTTGGTACATCGGGGCGGGTTTTGTTGTTACATTATTTTGTTAAGTAAAAAGCACCCATACAAATACTTGCATGAGTGCCTTTCAACCATAATCGATATGGTTCTCTCTACACAAGTATATTACTATAAATGAAAATATATTACAATATATTATTTTAAGGGTCACAGGCGAGTCGTTTGGCGTTGATTCCCTGACCGACGGGAAAATATACGAAGCGACAGAAGAAAACGGAATGTATAGGGTAATTGATGACAGTAATCGAAATTCAGATGTATGTGAGCGAATCAAGTGATCCGCCCACATTTTTTGTGTCCGCGATAATGGTATTATACTTCTACTCAGCCGCAATATCCCCGGTCTGGCCGCCCACAGTGAGTGTATATGTCTCGCCGGACTCGATCTCCGGACTGCTTACGATCACCACAGCAAAGGACATTTCCGGTTCAAAAGAGACAATGTTATTGCCGTCTTTATCCTGAATAGTGACTGCTGTTCCGGCGGACTGTTCCCCCACGCTGACAGAGAGTACGCCCTGCCCGGAATCGCTGAAGGTCTGTGCCATTCCGGCGCCGCCGCTTCCGATGAATGTCCCGCCGGAGATGGTGGCTGTTGTATCGTAGTCAAGCGTTGATGTATCGCCCTGCGTCGGCCCGGTGACCACAATATATCCGCCGGTGATCTCAACAGAGCCGTTGGCGTCGATGCCGTCGCCTGACGCGGTGATATCCAGTGTCCCGCCAGAGATGGTTATGCTGCCGTTTGAAGAACTCATGCCGCTGGGTGATCCGGCCGTGGCACCCGCGCCCGGATTGCCGCCCGTACTGCCCGCGCCCGGATTGCCGTCCCACATATTTCCGAACATGCCGTCCCTGCCGCCTTCCGTACCGCTTGAGTCCGTGCCGCCCGCGGCATTCAGACCATCGTCAGTGGCAATGAGGGTGATGTCTCCGCCTTCGATGCTAAGATCAAGGGCCTCCAGTCCTTCATAACATCCGCTGATGTTAATCGTGCCGGAGGTCACGGTGAGAGCCTCGTCTGCGTGGAAGGCATCGTCGCCGGAGGCGATTTGGAAGCTGCCGCCGTTCACGGTGATGGATGTATTGGAGTGTACCGAATCATCTGCGGAGTCAATCGTAAAAGAGCCGTCCGCTATGAGCATACTGCCGGAAGCCTTGATACCTTTCATGCTGGTACTGCTGTCCTCAGAAGCCGTATCGGCGGCAGTTGTATCTGATACATTCTGGGGAATACTGCTCTCGCTGTCCCCGGCGGACTCCATGGTCATATTACCCGGATCGGCGCCCGTACCGCTGTCCATGCTGCCGGGATTGCTGCCCGTGCCGTCGCCCATGCTGCCGGGATTGCTGCCCGTGCCTCTGTCCATGCTGCCGGGATTGCTGCCCGTGCCGCCGCCGAAAGCGCCCCAGTTCTCCGAGGACTCATTTGCGCCGTTCTCACTGCCGCCGCCTGCAAGTATCTGGTAAGCTCCGCCTTCGATCTGCATGTAAGCGCCAGCGCTGATCCCGTCTCCTTCGGATGTGATATCCAATGTACCGCCGGAAATATAGACAAATCCAAGGGAAGTATCGTCGTTATTTTCAGAATGGATGCCGTCTTTTCCGGCGTTTGCTGTCAGCGCCGTCTCACCGGTGATCCTTACGCTGTCGTTGGCATCCAGCGCATGGGAGGAGGATGTGACGGTGTAAGTGCCGCCCGTGATGACAAGATCATCCTTGCAGACGATGCCGTGTCCGGCAGGGGAAACTACGGTAAGTGCCCCGCCCCCGTTGAGAGTAAGATCCTGCTTGGAAAAGATAACAGAATCAATATTATTTTCATCAATGGCACTGAATGTACCGCCGTTGGAGAGGGTGTTTTCACTGCCATCCGTTAAAGTGACGAATACTTTGTCCGCCTCAAGAATGTAGAGTGGTGCGCTGGTCCTGCTGTTGATATTGACCCCGTCGAAAACGAGCTGGAGCTTCGCGGTGTCATCAGCGTCCACGACGACCATGCCGTCGTCCAGCGTACCGGAGATAACATAGGCCGCTTCCTCGGTGAGCGTGACAGTGGAGCCTGATATTTGCACACTGTCTGAATCAGCGCTCGCGGAATCTCCGTTTAATGTGATATGGATACTTTCTTCATCGTCATATTCCGTGCGGAAATCCCGATCCGTGAACATATCACCATCCGACTGTGCGAAGTCCGCCGCCTGAGATGCCTCTGTCCCGGCAGAGGCATCTGTCCCGCTGTCAAAGCCGTTGGCCGTGTCTGTTTCTGTCAGGCCGTCCGTTATATCAAAAATAGCGCCGCATCCGGTCAGAGCCACGCACAGAAGCGGGGCGGCGCAGAAAAGGACAGCGGCCATACGAACATATTTCTTCATAAAAAAATACTCCCTTCTACTACAATCATAAGATATAGGCTGAAAGTTGTGCCAGCGCTGCGCCTGCCTGTACGATGACTGTCGGCAGCGCAGTTTTTAAGGTGCTTTGGATTAAAGCTCCGCTACGGCCGTCTCCTGTCTTGAGACAGCGATCTCAAGGTTGCCGTTGCGGCAGCGAAGCTTGTCGATCATCTCCTTCTCTTTTGCGGGATCAAGGAGTGTCACATGATATGTAAGGCGGAACATACTCCCCATGTTGGTCGTTTTAACAAGAACAAGCTCATGGGAGGTGGTATATTTGCGGAATATCCCGTCAAATACACCAGTGTAGTCCAGATCTTCGGGGATAGTGATAGTAAATGTCTTATAGGACGCGGCGTTTTTCTTTTCTCCCAGATCCAGTCTGTTGTAGATCAGGAATACCGCGCACATGATCAACGTGAAGAGTGTGGCGAATCCGAGGTATCCCATACCTGTGATTAGTCCTGCGCCCATCCCCAGAAAGAGGGTGCATATCTCTTTCGCCGTGCCGGGGACGGAGCGGAAACGGACGAGGCTGAAGGCGCCCGCCACGGCAACGCCTGCTCCCACATTTCCGTTGACCATCATGATGACCACGCAGACGACTGCTGGCAGAAGCGCCAGTGTCACTACAAAGCTTTTCGTATAGCGGGCGCGGTACATATAGGTCAGTGCCATGATAAGACCAAGTGCGAGGGAAAAGCCGAGGCAGAGCAGAAAATCCGTCACCGGGATGACGGTGGTGAGCTGTGTGTCAAATAATCCTTGAAACATTGTATCAAGCATGCTGTACTTCCTCCTGAATAAGCTTTGGATAGATCATTGTCTGGTAAGCGGTTCCGTATTTTGAAAAGGATGTTTTATAAATATGCTCTTCCGACAAAACATGAGCCATCCACAGAGGGATGCCGCCTGAGCATTTGATCTCCATCAGCGTTGTCCCCTCCGGCAGCAGGGGAGTGCCGTACACGTCGGATTCCAGTGAGAGATCGTTCTGCCGGCATAGGATGGTATCGTCAAAAGTGACGCGGAAGTCAGAATCATCCTTTGCGTAATATGCCTCTCTTTCGTAGGAGAGGAAGACTGTGGGGCGGAGAGAGCCGTAGTACCTGAGGAAATAATCCACTTCCTCGGAGATCTGCACATTCCCATGGCAGCCGCGCTTTCCCTGCATCCACGCCATCGCTTCATGTTCTGCCAGATTGATGCGGCGTTTGTATACCACATGTTTATATTTCTTTTTTAATTCGACAAAGACCATGCTCCCGGGAGAAGCTTTTTCGTAGCTTCGTATCCGCAGCTTTTCTTTGTACGCAGGTTTGTCGATGGAGCGGCGGATCAGACGGTAGCTGTCTGTGTCAAAATAAATATTGCGGATTGTTGTGCGACCGTATTGATCAGGTTCCATGTGCGGCTTCATCGCTGACAGGACTTTTTGCTTTTGAGTCGCTGTCAGCAGGTATTTTAGTTCATATCGTTCAAAAACAGTCTGAAATGCCATAAAAATTCCTCCTGTATTAAAGTGCGTACCCAGTGTACATAAAGAAGATTGAAGTTAAATTGAAGAAAAATAAAAGTTTTACTTTACAAGAGGCAGCTTTGCCGTAAATATGATCTTCCCTTCCGCGCAGCGCACGGTGATGGAGCCTTTGTGCGCCGTAACCACTGCTTTTGCGATAGCGAGTCCCAGACCGTAATGCTTGTCCGCCCCGCTCCTTGCCTCATCCGTCCGATAAAAGCGATCAAACACATGGCGGCGTTGTTCCAGTGTGAGCGGCTCCCCGTCATTCGTTACCGAGAGGACGGCGTGATGCTTTTCTTTTTTTAATGAAAGAAGGATTTCTGAACCCGCTGTGCTATGGCGCAGGGCATTGTCAATGAGGATGGAGGTGAGCTGTTTAAGCTGGACGCTGTTCCCGCTGACGCGGATGTCATCCTCAATCTCAGTTTTTAAAGACAGTCCTTTTTCATAAGCCACTGTCTC
>ERZ1643251.4206-NODE-4206-length-12694-cov-10.405174_pt1 | contig 12694 bp, 10 predicted proteins | sample MGYA00579261_ERZ1643251 | MGnify/ENA primary metagenome ERZ1643251 (study PRJEB29033, sample SAMEA4952267) | chicken gut metagenome | biome: Broiler Chicken; feature: Gastrointestinal Tract; material: Caecum | place: Ireland | collected 2018 | study: Broiler... | reverse complement strand
TTCAGCACAGCAGGTATGCACCAAACATGGGGTATATCATGGGAGACTATGAGGGATTAAGAACATTACTTCATTCTGGACTGCACATTCAGTATATGAAGTCCAGCGATCGTCAACAGTACCTGAAGCGAAGATCCAATCGAAAAGTCCGTAAGTATTTCGGCCTATCGAAGAAGGGCAACCAGTATCGCAAAGTGTTTGAATACTGGTGGACGCTCTATTAAATTTAAGATTGGTCAAAGATCGACTCATAGCAGGAGAAATCCTGCTTCACGACCTACGCAGCGTAGACATACAATCAGGAGTGGCCGACAACGGCACCGATAGAAACGGAGAAAATGCGGAAGTTTCCCCGTTAGGGATGGGTTAGGGATTTGGCGGTTTCGGCGGCTGCGCTCACTCATCCCCCGACCGCTGTTCCACCACTGAAACCGCCGCAAAACAGCAATCTCCAAAACCACAAAAATCAAACTTAAAATGCAGAAAAACCGCCTGTTTAGGCGGTTTTTCTGCAAAATTTGGTCGGAGTGCGGGGACTCGAACCCCGGGCCTCCTGCTCCCAAACGATTGAACTAAATTTTTCTGATACTTTCTAATGGTTTTTAACCATTTTTACTCCATTCCGATCACTCTTTGTCGCTCTTAATTCCACTGTTTCCGAGCGTTCCGACGCTGTCTGTGGTCAAACATGTGGTCAAAGAGCCCTTCTTGACCAGGCGCGGCATAACTGCCATAGCCTGTTCAGAAGGGCCCTTTTTTATGTTCAGGTTTGGGGTATTGTACCTCTGCAGAGGCTGAGAAGCAAGAGGTTTTTTCGAGTCAGGCATATCAATTTTTAACACGCCTATACAAAGAATACAGCCTGGTGGGAGGAGGGCCTAACTCACCTGCTCAGGAGCCAACAAAGGCCTGCAGCGGTGCGATCCACAGCATGATTGTAGTGGTTCCCAGGGTTCAACTGAAACACCGTGTCGATCCCTTTGTCCTGGAAGAAGGATTGGATATCTTCCGTGTTCTGGCGGACGCTTCGCAGGATCGGGTTCCGGGTCTTGCTCTCCTTATCTCCCAGCGAAAAGTACATGCAGTCCGGCCAATGCTTTGGTTCATGAGAGAAGATATACTTTTTCATACTTGGAAACCAGAGAGAGCCGGACATGCTGCCTACACGGGAAAACAGGTCCGTCTGGTAGATGGCATACAGCGCAAACAGCCCCGCCAGAGAATACCCAGCCACCCCTCGCCAACGAGGAGCTCCGTCAATCTCCTTCTCTGCCGTTGGGATGATCTCCTCGGTCAGGAGCCGCAGATAGTCGTCCGCACCACCGGTGCAGGGAGCAGCATTTTTGAAGGCAGGTGGACTGTCCCAGGGCACCATGTCGTGGTTCCAGTCCAGATCGCCGATGGTTACCAGTGTAAATGACGGGCAGCCAGCTGCCTGCGCGGCCTTAAATACCTTCTGTCCCTCGTTGGAGAAGGTATTGAGGTAGATAATAGGTGTGTTTACTTCAAAACTTGGGAAAATGGATATCGTTTTACCCTTTGTTGAGAATGTGCACATAAGTTGAATCATCCGCTTTCTATTTTGACAGGGGGCTACACAATTGAAAGTCCATTTTAACGTACAGAAAAAATGCAATAATAAATATAACGGAAATAATTTCAATAGGGAATTCCACATTCCTTGAAAAGTGATGCCCAGCGGGATATCATATACTCATATTGCTTTGGGTGTGTCTGCGCCAGCCGTTCAAAGCGGTTAATTCCAAATTTTCGTCGTTCTGAGCACAATCCAAAGCCACAATACATACAGCCATTTCTTTGATAGCCTTGACTATATAGATCAGAAACAGGAAGATTGCAAAGTTTAATGTAGTCCCATATGTCTTGGTTTGTCCAAAAAGATAATAGTCGGCATTGGTTATCTTTCTTTTGAAAAAAGATATTAGAACCATAGGTAATCCAATCTCTTTTTCGAATTTGACTTTCTTCTGCCAACGTTCCAATGATGCTACATTGCATCTGCATATGCTTTGCCACGCGCTTCAAAGGCGATTTTTTTAATTTTTCACAGCATAGGTCAGAAATATTGCAATTTAAATAAGGCAGAGCTTGTGGATACATACGTTCCAAGTAATCCAATGCATGTTGTTTGGTTACTGGTGTTTTAGCGTGTCGGTATGTCCGTATTCCGTTAGCAATTGCTTTGGAGAATAGTGGGTATCCGTAGGTTGCGACTATACGTTCAAATGTCCATATAGAACCATCTCTGCATATCGGATGCACGGAAACAATATTTTTACCTCGATGCCGTTCTGCACCAACAAAAGAAAGGGTTTCTGGATATTCGCATCCTGTATCCGAAAATAAATGTAGAATATTGGGCTTCAAGCTACACACAAGTGATGATAGCACGGTTGAATCTTTTCCGCCAGAAAAGGAAATGTATACTTGCTGATCGCCAAAAGTTTCTATACAGTTTAAAATCAAGTTTTTTGAAAGATTGATTTTATGCTCTAAAGGCAGTTTTTGCAAGTACTTTAGGCTCTCCTTTCTGGACTGAAATTCTCGAAGTATAGTTATTTCTTCATTTCTGCAAACCATGTCTTCCTCCTCATAGCTTCCTTTGAAAAGCATTTGTGTTGTGTTAACTCTATTCCAAAGGAATTGCAAGAGGTTTTTATAAATTTAATGGCGTAGAGAGAAGGTGTAGTCTTTCGGCCTGACAAGGTGGATTTTTTTTCGGCAAAATGATATACTAAATAATGGTGTAGTATTGGAAAGGATATTGCTTTCTCTACGATGAGAAATCTATTCGGTGTTTCCATACGACCCAAAGACTTCTAAAGGGAGCAACGGTCATACATGAAAGAATACAATGGGAAGCCTTTGGTCGAGGGCCTACTTGAAGAAATAGAGTATGTATATAAATCTGATAAACGCCCTTGGGTCATTGGATACAGTGGCGGAAAAGACTCTACGGTTGTTGTGCATTTGGTATACCAAATGCTAAAGAATTTACGCCCCGAGGAACGACACAAAACAGTCTATATTGTCTCCTCCGATACGCTTGTGGAAAACCCACTGATTAAAATCTACTTAGATAACATGCTTCAATTATTACGAGAAGCAGCCAAACGGGATCATTTACCACTCTCTGTGAATAAGGTAACTCCAGATCCGGACACTTCTTTCTGGACCAATGTAATTGGCAGAGGCTTTCCGACACCGCGTCTAAACGGTACATTCCGTTGGTGTACCGACCGTTTGAAGATTGCTCCCAGTGGACAGTTTGTAGAAAATATCATTAAGGAACAACATACTGAGATCGTATTTATTTTGGGCGTGCGCAAGGCCGAAAGCGCTGCCAGAAAGCGCCGCATCGAAGGCAGAGAATTGGCAGATCGTCTTTTAAATCGCCATGAGACGATCAAAGAAGCTTATGTATATCCCCCTATCGTTTCTTTATCTACCGACGATGTCTGGGACATTTTGATGTCCAATAATCGAAAGAATGCTTGGGGGGGAGATAATTCTCAGTTAATTGAATTGTATTCCGATGCAGACAGCGGCGAGTGCCCGTTTGCAGGATATTCTTCCAAAGACGATCAGCAACAGTCTTGTGGTCAGTCCAGATTTGGGTGCTGGATTTGTACGGTTGTGCAGGAAGATCGTTCCTTGAATGGTTTCATCCGCTCTGGACACCGCGAACTGATTCCATTGGCCGAATTCAGAAAATGGCTCATGAGTATTCGTGATGTACCTGAGTATCGTGAAAAAAAGCGCCGTGATGGAAGCGTATATCGCACTTCGCAAAATCAGCTTGGCTTTGGCCCGTTTACCTGGAAGGCTCGTCAAATGATCTTGCGTCGCCTTCTGCAAACGCAGAAACAGATGAACTATGAACTTATCACCATCGATGAGCTTCGCGCAATTGACCGCATTTGGGATGAAGAGCAGGATTTGAGTTGCCGTGTACTGGTAGACCTTTACTACGATGAGATGGGAGAACGCTTGCCTTGGGACGAATTAAAGCACCCTGTCTTTGATGAAGAAACGTGCAAAAAACTGGAAATATATGCAAATGAATTTTTGGTTCCTATGGACCTGATGAAGAGCATGATTTTTAGAACAAACAAAACCAAATTTTTCTCTAACACCCGCATTCTTCGCGACTCTCTCCGGAAAGCTGTTACACAGCAATGGCTTCAGGAGGCTGAATTGGTGAATGTGCAGGAAGGAACCCGGAATGAAGATCAACAGAGTGACACTCTATAATTTCAGCTCTTATGTGGGGGAAAATACGATTGCATTGGGTACCCACAATGAGCAAAATATTATTCTAATTGGTGGAAACAACGGTGCCGGCAAGACCTCTTTTTTTACCGCCATTAAATTGGCTTTGTACGGACCCCAGTGTTTCCGTTTTCAAGACAAAAATAACCGTTATACCGCACGGATCAAAGAGCTGATTAACCACGATGCATTTTTGTCTGATAATGTAAAGGCCTATGTCGAAGTGGAAATTGATCTTCCTACGGATCGTGTACACACGCTGTATACTATCCGCCGCGAATGGTCCTTTATCGAAAAGCGCCTTCAGGAAAGCTATACTGTATACAAAGATCATCAGCTTCTTGCCGACAAGAACCTGGACTTCTTTCAGAACTATCTGTTCTCAATCATCCCCCCCAACCTGTTTGATTTTTTCTTTTTCGACGGCGAAGAAATCGGTGATTTTTTTGCAACAGGAAACTACAGTAACTATATCAAAAATGCGGTTCTGACTTTAAGTGGTTACGATACTTTCAATATTATACAAAAATTCTGCGATTCCTATATTGGGGAAGAAGAAGGTAACGAAGATTACGATGAGGTTGCCAAACTGGTAGAACAAGAAGAGGTTAACCTCTCTGCTTATACGACCAGAAGCACGGACTTGGAATCGCAAAAGCAGCAGTTAGCTGCACAACTGCTCTCTGCTCAGGAGGAAAAAGAATCTCTTGACCATCAGTTTGAGCGTTCTGGCGGTTTGACCGCGCAAGAACAAGAACGTCTTGAAGCACAGCGCGCAACACAAGATCGTGTAAAGAGCGATAAAGCGAAGCGAATTCGAGAGTTTGTAGAATCTATGATGCCGCTTTATATTACAAAGGATCTTGCTGCCGTTGCCTATAAACAGCTTAAAGATGAACAAGCCGTTCGTCAGTATCACACCATCTGTGATTTGTTGGATGTCCAAACCGTTCAGGAAGTCTTGAAACAGCAGTCTATTTGTAATGTTGCGCAGGTTCCTACATTGGCACAGGCAATTTCCGACGGAATTGCGGAAAAAGTGTTGCCTGCCTTTTCGCTGGAATGTTTTACTTCCATCCACGACCTATCCCAGGAACAAGAAAGCCAGGTTGTCAGTGACATTGTCAGAACACAGCATTTTGCTGAAACAGAAGCGTCTCAATTGATCAAAGCCATCACAGATAAGAAAAAAGCTTCGCAAAAATACGAAGAGATCAGCAAAAAAATTCGAGAGGCATTACCTTCTGTGGACGCCGCTGCCTATTTTGAAAGAGTGAAATTCCTTACTGAACGCATTGCTGCTTACGAGGATAGTCTGGAAGTTCTGGACCAACAAATTGCGGAATTGGAGGTAAAAATCACCGATCAAAAGGCTCTGGTCGAACGCTTGCGCAAAGCATTGCTGGCCAAAGCGAAAGACCGTACTGCGCATGAGTTTACCAGCCGTATCAGTCAAGTTATGCAGCGCATGATTTCTGATGTAACCAAGGAGAAATTCCACCAGATTGAATCCCTGACACTCGAGATGTTTAATAAGATCATCCGCAAAGAAAACTTTGTGCAGCTTATTGAACTGGATGATAATTTCAATGTAAACCTCTATAAGAAGCAGACCTATATAACGCGCGATTTGCTCCTCTTAGCCAACAACATCGGGGTGGATGCCTTAGAAAAACGGCTGGGGAGTGCTGGGCTTAGAGAGGCCGCACATCTGTTGACAAATGACTCTATTGATGATTTACGTCGGTATTTTTCCGGGAAAGTTGTCACGGATCAAGTCTCTTTCCAGGACGATATAGAACTTCCACTATATAATCGTGTGGAACTCAACCAGTTATCCAAAGGCGAAAAGCAGGTTTTCATTCTCTCTCTGTATTGGGCAATCATCAAAACATCAAATCAGGTTGTTCCTTTCATTATCGATACGCCTTTCGCGCGTATCGACACAGAACACCGCGAACAGATTTCGGCCGTATTCTTCCCAAACATTAGCGGTCAGGTTATCATTCTCTCCACCGACGAAGAGGTGGTGGGCTCATATCGTGAAATCATCCAGTCGCACATTGCTCATGAGTATCTCCTTGAGTACAATGTGGAACAGGGATGCACCTCCGTAAAACCAGGTTATTTTAAGGAGACAAAGGTATGATTTTCAAACTAAAAACTTCCCAAAAAACGCAGCAAATTTTTGCAGAGATTGGGAAAAGTACCTCCTTAAAGCCGTACACGCTGGTCAAGCATGCGATTGCCTGGTCTTTAAAAGAGCAAGGCAAAGTCACATCGTTCAGTAGTGACAACGAGGGACTTGAGCTAAATCGTCAAACGATTACCGGGGAATATGACGATTACTTCAAAGTTCTAATTGAGCAGGCAGAAGGCCGTCATTTAAGCAACGAGGAATACTTTCCCAAATATATCAAAGCACATATAGATCGTGGGGCGATTATTCTGGAATCCCGCTATAAGCACGCCGGCGACCTGGATAAATATGTGCTGGAAACCTTTGGGGTTGGAGATACCGTATGATTTATTTAGACAATAGTGCCACATCTCCTATCGCTCAGGAAGTGTTTGAGGCAATGCGCCCTTACCTACAAGAAGAGTATGGGAATCCCTCCAGCAAGTATTATCTGCTTGCCGCCCATGCTGCTGATGCTGTGGAAAACAGCCGGGAGTGGGTTGCTAAGTTAATTCATGCCAAACCGGAAGAAATTATTTTCACCTGTGGTTCCACAGAGAGTAGCAATATGATTATCAAAGGTGTGGCAGACTACAAAAAATACTACGAAAAAAAAGGCAACCATATTATTACATCCAAAGTGGAGCACCATGCCACATTAAACACCTGCCGCTTTTTGAACGGTGACATTTATTCTAACCAGGATGCAACTTTTTCGCTGTTTGGCAAAGTCCCCAAAGTAGATCGCGGTTATGAGGTCACCTTCTTGGATGTAAACAAGTATGGCCAGGTGACACCAGAGTCCTTTGAAAAGGCTATACGTCCCACAACCACCTTAGCATCCTTTATATGGGCGAACAACGAAATTGGTTCCCTAAACGATATGGACGCTTTGGTTACCGTTGCACACAAGCATCACGTGTTGCTTCATGCCGATGCCACGCAAATAGCTGGAAAACTGCCCATCAATGTTGACCAAACAAAGGTGGATTTTCTTTCTCTATCCGCTCACAAGTTCCACGGGCCAAAGGGCGTGGGGGCCGCTTATATTCGGGGAGATGATTATGGCCTTCCTCCAATGAGTGCTTTTATGCACGGCGGTGAGCAGGAGCACGGTCTGCGTGCCGGCACATTGGCGGTTCACAACATTGTTGGCTTTGGAAAAGCTGCCGAGTTGGCCATTGCAAACGAACAGCGACAAATTGCCTGCATTCAGAAACTGGAACAGACAGCCAAAAAGATTATTGCATCCAACGAACACCTGGAACTTTTGGGAGACTCGGAACATCATCTTCCAGGTGTTATAAGCTTGATTGTAAACCTGGACGATTTTGACAACGAGCGTTTTGTGAAGCGCATTAGTGCAAAATTTGCAGTTTCTACTGGGTCTGCCTGTACTGCGGGTATGCCTTCCCATGTTTTACAGGCCATTGGTAAGGGAGATGCTGTGTCCAGGGTTTTGCGCATTTCGTTGTCTGCGGAAAACACCATTGATCAAGTGGAAGCTTTCCTGAAAGAGCTATCCTGATATAATTTTCCGAAAGGGGATGATGGCATGAGTTTACGTACAGTGTCATTCCAAGACACTTACTGGAGCGGGGAAAATGATTTGATCAAAGAATTCTATGTTCCCTGCATGGAAGAAAGCATTGAATATTGCCGCGCCGTCGGCTATTTTCATTCTTCCATCTTTTGCTACATCACCAATGGTTTGTATCCCTTTATTCAACACGGCGGGCGGATGCGCATTGTCTGCAGTGTGAATGTAAGCCCGGAAGATGAACACCAAATTGCCCTCGGTTATGATATCCGCCAACTGTTAGAGGACAAAATTGCTCCAGCTACCCAGGAACTTATTGATCTAAATATTGCCAACATTAAGAATCTCTGTTGGCTTATCAAAAACAATCGGTTGGACATTAAAGTATGCCTTCGTAAGGATCCAAATACTCCAGGCGCATATCGATTATTTCACGAAAAATTTGGTATTTTTAAGGACGCAGATGAAAATGCAGTTTCCTTCTTAGGCTCTGTAAACGAAACACTTGGAGGATGGATCAATAATGAGGAATCTTTCGAGGTCTCTCAAAATTGGATTCCGGTATTACAATCTCGGGTAGAACAGAAAATCCAACGCTTTGAAAAGTTATGGGATGGAACCGCCGGAAATATTGTAACATTTGACTTTCCTAAAGCATCTCGTCTGAAGTTGATTCAAAATGCTCCGGAGCATCCCGTCGATTACATTTATCGCGTATCCGCCGGAATCCACCCCAACTTCAAACCGCGTTCCTGCCAGGAGGATGCTAAAAACGCTTTTTTACAAAAGAACTTTTCCTGCCTTTTTATGATGGCAACTGGTTCTGGTAAAACCAAAGCGGCTATGTATGCGATTAGCCAAATTGATACCTGGAAACTCCTCCTAATCTGCGTTCCCAGCCTGGAACTGGTAGAACAATGGGAAGCAGATGTTCGCTTGTTTTATCCTGACACACCTATTATTAAGTGCGGGTCTCCTTATCGTGGACACAAGGAACTACTGAAATCCCTAACGCAAGCACGTTTTCCGGAACAAGTAGTGGTCATTTCAACCTATGACTCTGCGCAGGGTGATTACTACATGGCAAAGTGGAGATTGGCCAAAACGGAACAATTTGCTATGATCTGCGATGAAGTCCACAATATGGGTGCTCCAAAATCTCAGTGCCTTATGGAATTGAATCCGGCATACCGCATTGGACTTAGTGCTACTCCACGCCGAAACTTTGATGAGATCGGATCCGAAAAGATTTTAGATTTCTATCATCAAAACACTTTTGAATTCTCAATCAAGGATGCACAACGTGAGCACTACTTGGTAGAATACCAATACAGGATTCTCCCCTGCGCGATGCCGGAAGATGACTGGGAATTGTATAAAACATTTTCAAGGGAAATCGTACAGCTCCAGCACACACTGGAACAGGAGGACAACGAAAAGGAGCAACTCCGATTGCGCCAACGCATAGAAGGACGTTACCGCAATCGTGCCAAACTACTCAAGAAAAACGATCAAAAGGCGCAAACTCTGCAGACAATCTTTGATGAAATCCCTCCTACTGCACGTGTCCTTATTTACGGGGATGACTTGCACCATTTGGCTGAAATTGGACAAGCGTTAGACCACATGGGCAAATACTATTTCAAATATACTGGTGAGTTGGATGCGCAAAAAGAACGTCCAACGATCCTGAAGGAGTTTCGGCAGGGAATCCGTAAAATTTTACTGGCCGTCGGATGTTTAGATGAAGGTATCGATATCCCTGCTTGTGATGTTGCTGTGTTCATCAGTTCTTCGACCTCCGAACGTCAGTTTATTCAACGCAGAGGCCGTGTTCTTCGTGTCGCCCCTGGAAAAACATCTGCCTGGATTTACGACTATCTGGTCTATCCTATCCTTTCTGCCCGAACCAATGATGATGAGCGCCGTCTGGCATTGTCCATGATTGACGCACAATATCGGCGAATCAACTTAATGGTAGAAGATGCCATCAATGGAATTCAAGAACGTCAAAAACTTAATCAGTTTTTATCTCAGCGGAGGCTAAATCCGTATGATTTTTAAGGAGGTCGGCCAAACGATGGATCTATTACTTGTTAAAGTTGCTGAAGAACATCATATTGATGCCGGTGTTGTAGAGAAAATTCTCCAGGTGGAGAAAGACCATGTGTATCAAAAAAGCCGTCATACTCGTGGGCCTATCAGACAGATTATTGCTGAGATGAGTGAACAGGAGGATTCGGATCAATGATTTTCAATTCACTCCGTATAAATAACTATCGCGCCTATTACGGGGAGAGTATCTTTGATTTTCCTACGGAGGGCGAACGGAACATCAGCATCCTTTATGCTGATAATGATGTGGGAAAATCTTGCTTTTTTTCAGCAGTTCTGTTCTGTCTGTATGGACCTAAAGACAGCGATAATCTCAAAGATCTCATCAATGTAAACGCACAATCAGAGAAATCCTATCATGCTGAGGTTTCTTTGTTTGTTGAGAACGGAAAGGATAAGATTGAGATCTCTCGTTTCATTGACTTGCGTGGGAAACTGGACGCCACCCCAAGCAGTAAAGACTTCAAATGCATGCTGGAGTTGATTAAAAATGGTGTTCCGCTAAGCAGCGACGAAGATGAGAAAGCTGATTTTATCAATTCCCTTGTGCATGAAGATGCCTCACAGTATTTCTTCTTTGACGGCGAAAAAATCAACGACTACAGCACAGCCAGTGGAAGTCAATATAAAGATGCTATTGCTCGTGTGCTTGGCATTAAAGAAATTGACAACGCCGTAGAAGATCTTCGCTTACTAAAAAAGGATTTTGAGAAAAACCGGGATGCTTGGATTCAGACCCAAAACAAGTATCAGGATATTTTGCAGCAAAAGGAAGAAGCGGACCAGAAAGTTGCCGAGCAGGAAGCTCTGTTGGATCAGTATGAGCGAGAAATCAATGCTGCCAATGAGCAGATACAAAAGGATGAAGATAAGCTGAAGGATTTCAAGGAAATTTCCGAAAAGGTCACCCAAAAGCAGAGATTGTCTGAAGAAATCAAGGGACTTACGGAAAACTTGAAACGTGTCAAAAATGAACAATCCGAATGTTTTCAAAAGAACGCCACACTTATGTTGGCAGCTTCCATTTTTGCCAAAATGCAGCAGGATACATATGCTGAACCGGCTGAATATCACATCACTGAGCCGGTGAAAGAGTACCTTGTTCGGCTCATGGAGCAGCCTGTCTGCGTATGCGGCGAAGAAATGACGGATTCCCACAAAGAAAAGATTCAGGCATTCATTCGCGATCATCTGATTACAGACGATGACATTCTCATTGAAAAAGAGCGTCGTGCCCTATTTAATGCCTGCGCACAATACCAAGCACACGGATTTGAGACACGTGCCGCTTACTTTTCTCTGAGTGAGGAGATCTGGAAAAAAGATAAGGAGCGTTCTGCCAAAAGGGAAGAATTTGAGCACCTGCGAAAAGATATTGGCTCTTTTAATGAAGAAGCGGGTGAACGCATCATCCAGAACATCGCCAGCACAGAGGCAAAAAAGCAAGAGGCAGAAACCCGCCGCACGCGGACGCAGCTTTTATTAGAACAAGGCCAAGAAAAGCTTGCCCAGTTGGAGGGAAAACTTGCGGAACTCAGTCAGCACGACAAAGAAGGAGCTTTGTGCCAGAAGAAATTAGAAAATACCATTGCGTTAGAAAAGGTCTTCAGCGAGTATCGTAATCGTCTTCTGGAGGAGAAACGTGCTTCTGTGGAAAAATATGCTACTGAAGTTTTCTTGCAAATCACGAACGCTCCCCAAAAGTATAAAGGCATTAAGATCTCTAAAGACTACAGCCTATTGCTCGAACTTACAAATGGAGAAACCTATCAAATCGAGCCTGGCCGCACGCTGAACCCTTCAACCGGTCAGTCTAAGGTGATTAGCCTGTCTTACATTGCTGGCTTGAATCGCTCCTCCGACTTTGCTGCACCGGTTATCATTGATAACCCTCTCGGTCTGTTTTCGGATGAACATCGTGCTGCAATTACTCGTTTCTTGCCACATATGGGCAAGCAGGTGATCTTTATGGTCTCTACCGGTGATCTGACCGAGAAGTATCAAAATGAGCTAAAACCTTATGTCAAGACTGTGTACAAGCTGGAAAATCATAGTGATCAAACCTGGCCCAAGACGGTAATTGCAAGCAAGGAGGTATATTGAAAATGGCTGAACAAGAATTCTTTTCAATAAATCCTTCTACCCATATTCGAACCACATCTGAAAATCGGCGTTTCTATGATCTCCTGGTAGATGAAAAAAACATTTTCTCAACCAAATATCAGCTATACACATTTGCAATTATGGTTGCACTAAGAGCTGGTGCTGCTCCTGATTCTGCGACGAAAAATCTGGACATTTGCTTGGTTGGAAATGTGGACAAAGATAATTTTGCAGTAGCTAAGGGATTGGTTGCTCACCTTTGTCCTGAAATCAATAGTGGAAGTGACCTTTTAAAACGCATGAATGAGTACGCCGACTCCGGTATTGCAATTTTGCGTACTGACTATGAAAATAGCGATGAGGATTTTGATCCAAGCGCATATCTCGAATGATTACATCAACAAGCATTCAAAGGGCTCGTTGCAAAATGAGCCAAAAAAAGAGCGAGGTTTGGAGCCCAAAAG
>ERZ1643251.4204-NODE-4204-length-12705-cov-18.854150_pt1 | contig 12705 bp, 8 predicted proteins | sample MGYA00579261_ERZ1643251 | MGnify/ENA primary metagenome ERZ1643251 (study PRJEB29033, sample SAMEA4952267) | chicken gut metagenome | biome: Broiler Chicken; feature: Gastrointestinal Tract; material: Caecum | place: Ireland | collected 2018 | study: Broiler... | reverse complement strand
CTGGTACGCATTCTGGTACGCCCGGCCCTGCTTGCGGGCCGGGAGAAAGGAGGAAGAATGAGGAATCTGGTATCCTGCGAGTTTAATATTGACACCGCCTGCGTCGAGCTGCGATATGCCGACGGCGCGGTTCTCCGCATCTACACTCCTGGCATCGAGGACAGCTTCGATACCACCATAGCCATGAGAGCCGAAATGGACTGGCTAATCTACAACGCTCCACTCGAGTATGCACAAATGGTTCTGGACGGCTCTCTGGAAAGCTATCTGCGTAGAGTGTCCGGCAAGTATAGCTTGGAGTTGGACGAGTGACCGAACGAAGGCCTATCCAAATCAAAGATGAGGGCCGCTGTATAACGCAGTGGCCCTCATTTTTGTGAATGGACAACTAATTTACCGGGCTTGACACTTGTGCCGACGTGGGATTTAATAACAGCTGATAGGGAGGCGGGATCATATGGATGTTCACGACGAATTCTTTGAGCTTCTGCTGCATACCATGATAAGCTCCACAGACGACGCTGCCCAGGCCAGGGACAAGCTGATCAAGTTGAGAGATTGGCTTTTGAACAACGTTCCAAGCAAGCTCTACCGCTTTCGCAGCCCAAGCGAGCACAGTTTTGAAGCCCTTGTAAGTGACCAGATCTGGGGCAGCCGCATTGACACCTTCAATGACCCATTTGAGAATGAACCCTGTTATGACTTTGATACTTTATCTAGGTGGCTCAATACCGATTTATTTGGTCCGGCAGAAAATGTTGTGGAGCTACTTAAGCTGGTTCAGCAGGGCTTTGTGCCAGAAGGTGCCTTGCGCTGGCTGCCTCAGGAAAAGGTCAATGAAGCCACCAATATGCTTAAGGGTGTCGACCTAGACGACAACACCGTTATGAAAAATATCGACCTCTTTCAGCAAATCATCTTTAACCTACTGCCTGACTTGGGCCCTGCGGCAACAGAAGAATTCTTCAACTCTGTCTTATGGGCAAGACAGCAGCGCTATGCCGCGTGCTTCTCAGAGGAATTTAAGCCTACGCTCATGTGGGCGCATTACGCGAAAGGTCACGATGGCTTCTGTGTCGAATATGACTTTAAGAAATTTATGAAAGGATGCGAAGAAAACTGCGGCAACATCCTTGGCTGCCACAACTTTATGCTGAACCTCACTTTAGCTCCGGTACATTACAGCGGCTCGCGTTTTGATGCCACTAATTTTCTCAAGACTATTTTTCAACAAGAACTCGGAACTAGGCTAAATGTATCGCTTCCTCCATATCATGCCGATGTATTGTTCATGACCAAAGCGCTTCTGGTCAAGTCTGAGGACTGGAGCTATGAGAAGGAGTGGCGGCTGATATCGCCTCCGGAGAGCGGGAGCGAAGAAGAGCCGCCGAAATCAAAGCAGCTCAAACGCATACCTCCAACGGCTGTATATATCGGCGCCAGGGCCTCCAGCGAAACGGAAGAAAAGCTGGAGTATATCTGCGCTCTCAAACACATCCCCTGCTATAAGATGGTGCAATCTCACACAACGTCCAGCTTTGATTTGGAGCCAGTGCCGTACTCTGAGTATAAGCGGTACGTTCGGCGTGACCAGTAATAAAAACGCTCCCCGGAAGGCGCGCCTTCCGGGGAGTCCTTTTGCTGTCTTTACCATATCCCCAACTTTTTCAGCCGCGCCGCTATACTGTTCGGCGTGCGCTGGAGGATATTTGCTATCCGGTATTTGTTTTTCCGGCCGAGGACATACATATCGCACAGCCGTCTGTCCTCTTCCTTCGTCCAGGCCTTGCCGGCGTTTGGATACCGCTCGGCCCTGCGCTCTTTGCGCTCCTGCTTTTCCTTCTCACGTTCCTCGCGCCGGCGCTCGAGGATAGTGCCGTAGGACTCCAGCGAGCAGTTGTCAAGCACGATCCTCAGTGCTTCCTGCACAAACTCATTGGAGCAGCAGTCCCGCGGCGACAAGGCGCGCACAGTCAGCGGGTCGATGCCTATGCTCAGGTTCTCAACCATCGTGCGCGCCATCAGATCATCCATCTCCGCCGCATCCTGATTTTATAATTGTTATTTTTTTAGCAGGAGCTTCTCGGCGCTGTAAATAAGAACAGCAAAATTTGCGTTTTTCAGGGGCATAAGCCTCAATATGTTGCTTCCCCTATACAAGTGCATAGTGAGTGGTTTATTTCATCCAATTCTATAATATGAAACTAGCCTTCCTAAAAGCTCTTTGAAATTGCCCTGTGCCGTTTTATTTGGCGTAAACCTGCCATCTGAAATCGCTTCACAGACTAACTTGGCTTTGAGGGTTTTCCCGATATTCTCGTCTATACCATATTGCATACAACAGCGGTTTAGCTCTGTCTGGGTAATTATATCTTCTATTACCTTTCTATTTGTTTTGTATGTCAAGCTGCGTATGTCTTCCACGCTGACATCAACAATATAGCAATATTGCCTCTTGTATTCCCAAAGAAGTTCTTTGTTTAAACTTTCTCCAGAATTCACGCCAGCTTCATCATAATCGAACAAAGCGATGCATGGACACTTCCATCCCTGAAGAATCTCACATAGCAGCTTTGAATTTGTCGCTCCGGTTGATGGGATAAAATTCAGTTCTTCTTCACCGATTTTTAGATACTTCGACATCGTCGAAAGATAAATATAGTCGCTTACGCCTTCCAAGACAACGTTAAGTTTGTTTGTTGCCGGTCCAAACGTTGTGCTGAGACTAGCTCCGAGCGCATTAATAACTGGTACCAGAGTTGCTTTTTGCCCTTCAGGATAGATATTGGGATCATAAACAGTTTTATATATTTTTGTGTACCCCAAGCCGTCTTTTACAACTGCCCTCATTTTATGCAAGTCGTGGCTGACATCAAGCATGAAAGGCGAATGCGTTGTATACACTATCTGACGATTTTCATGCCTGGCTAAACGCGCAAATATTCCAAGTAGCTCTTTTTGGGCATTCGCATGCAAAGAAGCACCAGGTTCGTCTATCAAATACACAACAGGTCTTCCTTGCAGAACAGATCCACGCGATAATGCATCTATAAACAGATCCAAATACCACCTGAAGCCATAACTTCTTTCGTTTAACGGCATTGCCAAGCCATCTTCAGTTTTTACTGAAAAGATTACATCTCCACCATTAAAGTCAACATCAAAGTATACCCATTCAGTCTTGTAAACTGTCTGAAACGTTCTATTAATAAAATCTCTAATTCTTTGCTTAACAGAATCTCTCAACGTCGTCTGTCGTGGACTTGAACCGGGCTGTGCAGCTGCAATGAAGTCATCCACAGTCACTCTGCATAAATCCACCAAATCATGCAATAGACTATTGCTGTGCGTCTCCGGATTGACTAGCTCATCTTTTACTTCTGATGAGCTGTATTTGTGGTTAAGGTGTGTACTATTACTTCTCAAATAGAATATAGGAAAATGACTGTTAAGTTGATTCAAGCATTTTCGTAAATGCGAACTGTATAACCATAAGGTATCGTCCGTTTCTAGCTTAGAATCATAGATGAGCTGCTCTAAATACTTTTGAGCTTTTTCAATTGAAAACAGGTCTACGGAATTCTCAGCTTTTAGTGAAGTAAGTGTCATTTTATACTGTTTAAACTGCACACCACTTAGTCCGAACGGATTTGGCCCAATTTCTTTCAAAACGGACTTATAGTCTTTTATGCAAATCTCCAACTCTTTGAAACGATCATATAGTCCTCCACTTATATTGCAACCAAAATTAAAAAATGTTGCAGTGGTATCTTCAAGAATTCCTTGTGCTTGTTCTTCCGGCGTTGGTTTAAGAACTACCATATATTGTATCTGAGTGTTAGCATCTGCATATCTATTTAGCACATCGTCGGAAAAGTCACACGAGTTCATGCCATGAAAGTTTATACGCGACAGCCCATCAAGAATATTGCTTTTGCCGCTTTCATTTTTTCCAATTATGGCTGTAACGTCAGGCTCGAGAATTATCTCAGATTCATTATAGTCACCAATAGATTTAAAATTTGACAGCTTTACAGAATGGACATACATAACCCCACAACCTTTTTCTCTTTAGCGATATTTCACTCCATAGGTTTGATCGTCGCTTCTATAAACGCAATCTCGTCGTCGGTGAGGTTGTATTTTGCGTGGAGCTCAGAATCAGTCCAAGGTTTGGTAAAGTCTTGGATGGGGACAAAGATATAAGATGCTTTTGTTACCATAATAGAAGAGCAAGCCTGTAGCACTAAGAACCTAACAAATTTCGTTTTTAGATACTTGTACAAGTTTTCAGCTTGTGCCTCACTTTCATATGCATTTATAATTATATATGTTTCCGTGCACACCTCTCCGGGCCCCAGTACCTCTAATTTGGAAAAGACTCTGTATTGGCCATTTTTGTCAGGCTGACCAGCGTGCTCATAAAAAACCCTTGATGAAATGACTTTCCATTTGTCGACATACTGCTGACCAGCAGTAATCCGGCTCTTTTTGATTGGGCCTTTGCCCTTATTCCATCGAAGTATGAGTTCTCCTGTATCATCAGGTTCTTCGTAAGTCCTTAGGCCAAACGGTTTCATGGGACTCACATAATTCTGCAAAAGCTCTTCCTTTTTGTCCAACACTTTATGTAGGATATCTATGGCCCTATTGGCTCGAACAACTATTGAAAACTCATTCAAATATCTATTTTCTTTATTGAAAGTACCTGCATCAACGTTCACGACCTCACATGGCCCATCATATTTTGCGTCGATAAGGAAATAGCAAATTCCGCCAGAAATATCAGCAGACGGGAATATTTGCTTTGACTCCGAATAATCACATATTTTTCGTATATGTGTATTATTCATCATCATTTCTCTGAATTTATCTAATCCCCTACCGCCCGCAAACCATCTGGAGGGAATGATCATGGAGATATACGATGGATTAAGTGCAATGGCCTGTGCTACGAATTCTTGATAAATGGGAACTGCCGATGCGTTGTTGCCACCATCCATCCTTTGATACGGAGGGTTACCCACGATAGCGTCGAATTTCACTCTCTCACCTTCTATCTGCCATGTTTTCGGATTGCTGAGCTTGCGGGCAAGTCTTGGCTTGTCATTCATCCTGTCAAGCAGGCGCGACAAATGTATAGCTCTGACTGTCCAATCGTCCTTGTACCCCACAAGAGTTCGTCGGGTGATACTGCACGCCATCTCCGTGCGGCACAGCACATATATGTTCTTCTCAACTATTTCACGCCAAATGCGCTGGGACTCTTCAAGCGGCATATCGCTTTCAGGCTTTGAGAGGTTCAGAGAATACATACTGCACGCCAGATAAAGCGGATACAGTCCGGATTTAGAGTTCATCTCCAGCAGATGCGCATCTGGATTGCAGAACACATTCGCAGTGACATCTCCGTTATCGACTAGTCTCGGCTCGTCCAAAGGTTTGTTCTGGTCAAAGTCCTCGTCGAAAAAGCAATACCCGCCAATTGTATCGCTCATGTGCATGTTCACAACACGCCACGGTGTCAGCACAGTCTCTTTATCAGGGTTGCGGAAGTGAGACAAGATCTCCGCGATTCTCAGAGCCCTGCGAATAGGGGGCAGTTCGTCTGCAGCTTTTGCCATGCGACGAATTCTGAAACCAGCTCCCGACACGACATCTTGGTCGTAATATTTGAGCAGTTTTTTAAAGAGGGCCTTAGTGACCCCTTCGGGCATGAACTCGTCCCAAGATTCATCATCGACTATCTCGATGAATTTCTCCATAGGTATGTCTTCTTCAATGTCCACTCTTGCTCCATAGATGAGCATTGGCAGCCTTATTGAAACAGCACGAAGCAGCCTAAGCACTTTTTCGCGTTCCTTTTTGAGTTCTTGCTGCTTTTTAATTGCAGCTTCTTCCTCAGGAGAGCGCTCGCGCTTGGGCTTATTTTTCGCTTTTTCGGCTATGTCGTATTGTTCATTGGTCATGCCGGTCTCATTAATTACGACCTTTTTTGCTCCTTTAGCCTTAGACTGACCTTGAACAATCCCCGCTAACTGATTAAACAACAGCACATCATTTCCATCCATGACGATGCCAACGCCTTCGTTGTAAATAGAGTCATCGTCAAAACCGCTGTTGACAGCTTTATCCACTGTTATTTTCTTTATCTGCCGCATAAGGCTTGATGTGCTGTAGGGAACCATTCTGGTGCCTTCCACCGAAATGACCGGGCAGAAATTGAGAAACTCGCCGAGAACATTGCGTCTTTCCTCATCGGTCATCTTGCCATGCCTGGTAAGCTCGTGAACTTCAGAAATGACATTCAGAGCCCTATCAGGAGCAAAGTCAAATACATAGGCGCAGGTCTTCTGCTTGCCATCTATGCTGCCCGCAGACTGCACTCGGAATATAGTCTGCATATAGCCGGAAGCAGAGGCGTTCGCTCCACCAGTAAGCATCATAACGGCAGACCACTCAGGAACCGTGACTCCTGTGGTAAGTCGGCCGCAGGACAGAGTTATAGTATATTTGCTTCTTGCTATTGTGTCCTGGACTTTCTTTAGGGCTTCATCATAGGGCTCTTCTTCGTCGCCTTCTCCGGCAACATTCGCTATTTCAAACTGTGAGAAGACCGGATGCTTTCTAAGCAATTTGCTTAATGCTCTGGCTTCCTTTACACCGGGCACGATCCAAAAAGTGTGCCGGAACATATTGCGGTATTCTTCATTTGAGAATGGATAATTGCTGTCTGCGCTGTCAGTCACGATAAGATCAAGAAAGGCAATGACATCATCTTCATGCACAAAGTCGCCAACTGACTTTCCGCTGGGAATCGGGCGAAAATCCCGCTTGGGGTCACCTGTCCAAGTTCGGAAAAATTCGCGGAAGTTGAATGCCATATCCTCAGTTGCATAGCGATATGATGTCGGCAGATTCTTCTGCAGATCGAATGTATAAATGCGCAGCTCCGGCAGGTCTGCATACGGGTTAGGCTCATCAGGGTGATTCAACGCAAAATCGCGCTTACACCTCTGCTCCATTACATAGTCCCATGTATAGGTGTTATACTCCTCGTAGTCGTCTTGGATGTTGTAAGGGGTACCAGACAGAGAAAGAACTTTGGGTTTCTTTCCATGCTTTGGCTCCTCAAGCAAGTCACGCACAGACTGGCCGTGGTCTGTTTGAGTTCCCTCATGGGCCTCATCATAGATGATAATATCCCAGTCCATATCAAAGACGGCATTGTTCTTTTCAAATTTGCCGCCTGCGCATATAGAGCCGCGAAGATCCTGCATTGAGGCGAAATATGTAAAGCTAACGCCCTGCTCAGCATAGTTTTTGAGCATGCGCTCGTTTTCCGAGTCTATTGCCGCGTCGAATTCATATTCAGCGCTGCCGGTCTGCTTGGTAACGAACATATGCTCGCTGCCGCCGAATATTTTATCGTGGTCCTCGCGCCAACCTTTAACTACGACAGGACGGTGAGTTACGACGATACTTTTCTGGTAACCTTCACGACGTATGAGCTCATAGGCTGTTACGGTTTTTCCGAAACGCATCTTGCAATTCCAAAGCATTCTGTCGAACTTTTTAAATACCGACTTGGTCTTTGCAACTGCAGCTACCTGTTCAGCCCGCAGTGTAATCTCTTCAGATATTTGGCGCGGCTTGCCATCCAGGGTAAATATTTTCTCCCCGGCCGAGAGATCAGAGCGTCCTTCCTTAAAAGCCCTAATCGCGTTCTTGGCAGTTTCCAGATCGACTCTGAACCACTCTGACTCGTTGCCTGTATCATAAAATGTCTTGCAAAAATACCCGGCTCGCTTAATGATCCTATGAACATCCTTGTCGCTGAAAGACTTCAAAATACTCGAGCCGTCATCCATTTCAATTTTCTGAATGGCAAGTTCGGTGTGCAGAAGATCATACTGCACCATGGCAGTATGAGTATATTCTTTGACGCGAGAATGTGCGGCTGCATTGAGCGCGTCACAGCAGGGAGGCAGCTGAGATGGCCCCAGAGTAGAGTCAAGAGTGGCCTCACCAATTTTGATGAGGCCCTTGTGTTCCTCATCAGGTATACGCATGATATAAATCAGCTTATAAGCAAATGTGCTTTTATAGCCTGCCAACCTACTTGCCTCCTTTCAGTAGAGAAATGTATGTCAGCGTTCTTTTGCTTCGCCAGTCTTTTATTTTGCAATATATACCTGTATGATCAAAAATGTCTCCTTTGGCACAACCGGGGCAAGCGGTACTGTCCTGCTCATCGTCAAAAAGTGTGACCTGACTGATTTCAATGGGTTTACAGCTTCCGGGAATAACGCCTTTGAGTCCATCCATCTGCCACACGTTCCAAGAAACAATCTGCGCTATTTTTCTCAACAGCGAAAGCGCTGGCTGCCGCTTGAAATGTTTATAGTAATACTCAATGTAGGAATACAGAATGTTTTCGCGTGCAAGCAGCAGGCTATCTCCTTGATATTCAAAAGCATATACGCTCTCAATAGCACGACGACTCCACTTGAGCCATTCTTCGTCCGAAGCTGCGTTTTCATTCACGATGCGAAGCTTTCTGTCAAGTATGCCAATACGGTCATGGAGTGGAATGTATCGTCCGGTTACTGTATCGTAGCGGCTTACAATGTACGGAGCTTCCCCGCATGAAACTTCCAAGCGTTTTGCATCAATGTATTTATGCCAGTCACCTTTCGCGCCCGTAAAATCTACCGTGAGATTATTTGTTACCCATCCCATTTCACGCTCTGTGTTGAAGACCCCGCTGCGGCCAAACCATTGTATATCAACAAGATTATTTTGTGTGTTGCACATCCATGACGGCGTGAAAACTTCAGCTTTATTCCTCGTACGTCCGCTCTGCGCACCAGAAGTCTTTGCTGTGCGAGGCTGAATCAACTTGCTGTTTACACCAGTTATTGAAGAAGTGGTTATTGACGAGAACTCGCTGTAATTTTCGCCCAGATATTCGTAATCCCTAGTCGCCCAAATAATATTGCTTCGTGTAGTCCTGTCAAAAAGCAGTATTTCAAGGAGCTCTTTATCCAGCACGAGTATGGAATCCTCCATAACATCAATGCCCTGAACAATGCAATTAACTTCACTATGGTTTTCTTTTGATAGCATTGAAAGGCTCCTCTTCCATTCAAAAAGTTTTATAACATCCATATTTACTGAATATGCCTATTATAGCGCATGAATGTGCTTTTCGCAACGAATAGCTGCTTTTTATATGTATTGAATTGTTGGCTTTTTGGCAGCAAGCAATGTCCGTGTCCGGACACTCACGAAACTCAAACACTCCCGGCCCAGCGGCCGGGAGTGTTTTTCGGCGGCGCATACTTGCGTATGCTTGGTTTTCCGTGACAGCCGTGACGACCGTGACGATGTTTTTAAAACAGCGCCGCTCTTTTCTTAGCCGTCACAGCCGTCGCGGTCGTCACGCCTTTGGGTCAGATTTCGTCAGCGTGATCGTTCTTCCTGAGTGCGTGCGGGTGTTTTCGTAGCGCACTTTGAAGTCACTCAGCAGCTTACCGGCGCGGACATTGAGCCGCATCGCCAGGGCGTTCGGTTTCATGTCAATGCCCAGTTCATCTCGCAGCTCCGTTGCGCTGCCCTGCCAGGTCGGATCGTCCTCGCTCACAAGTGCCGCCACCTTCTCCAGCAGCGGGTCGGGCGGCTCGCGGTATGGCTCCTTGTCCGCGTGGTCGAAACACCAGAGCAGGCGTTCCTCGTCGCGCACGAGGTGGATGCGCTGGTCGGGCTGGTCGCGGCCGGCGATGCTGAGCGTGGCCGTGTTGTCCGTGCGGTTCTCCTTGCTCAGCACGAAAGCGCCGTCGGCGCAGCCGTAGATGCCGGTCGTGCCGGAGATGCGGTCGAACTCGTCGTTCGCAGCAGACTTGCGCGTGTGGTGGACGATGAGCAGGCAGAGCCCGAACTTGTCCGCGAGCTGCTTGAGTTGCCCGATGATCTGGTAGTCGTCACGGTAGCTGTAAGCATCGCCGCTCAGCTCGCGCACCTTTTGCAGCGTGTCGATGATGATGAGCCGCGTGTCCGGGTGCTCGCGCACGAACTTCTCGAGCTGCGCGTCGAGGCCGTTGCCGAGCTGCTTTGCGCATATGGCGAAGTGCAATTTCTCCGCGCCCTCTACTCCGAACATCCGGTACATTCGTCGCTGCAGCCGCTCATATCCGTCCTCAAGAGCGAGGTAGAGCACTGTGCCTTGGTGGACTTCGAGGTCCCAGAGCTTCTGTCCGGTGGCGACGTGGTAGGCGAGCTGTGCCATCAGGAACGATTTGCCCACCTTCGGTGCTCCCGCGAATATGTATGTGCCGTTTTGGAGCAGGCCTTCAATGACCGGCGGCCTGCTCTCGTAGACTGTGTCGTAGAGCTCGGTCATCGTCACCGTCGGCAGGAATGCCGGGTCGTTCATCCGGCGCAATTTTCGGTACAGCTCCTGCAGATTTTCGTTGCTTTCGGCGCTGGGATTTGATATATTGTTGTTGCAAACATTTGAAAGCTGCTGTCCCGCATCTGCGCCAACAGATGCCGAAGGGGCAGCGTTTTCTTTTATCACCTGCTCAGCAAGCAAAGGCATCACCTCCCGTGTGCCTGTCTATCCAGGCTATCAGCTTGTCCTTCGGCACCAGCTTCCGCTTTCCGATCTGCAGCGTCGGGAAGTCCGCGGAATTGAGCAGCTGATACGCCCCAGCTCTGGATATTCCCAGCGCTTCAGCCAGCATCCCGGCGTTCAGGATATCGGGCAGACTTTCATAGGCTTCTCTTCTCATTGACATTTCCCCTTTAAAAAATATTGCCAAGATACATTTTTCTTGACAGCGCTATTATAAGGTGATAATATCATACCTGTCAAGAATAATAGTTCGACATTTGAGACAATTCATTATTTCATACCAGATTGGAGGAGCGCCGATGAAAGTACCAATTTTTCCGGTCACGCCAAAAGAGGCGGAGGAATACGGAATAGAGAACCGCACGGAGGCGAACCGCAACTGTCCATTCGCCAAAAGGCTGGCGCAGCTGCGGCAGGAAAAGGGGCTGACTCAGCAGAAACTCGCGGATATACTCAAGTGCTCCAAGTCCACGATCAGCCTTTACGAGACGGGCGACACGGTGCCGGATGCGAAGAACATAGTGGGCCTGTGCGATATTTTCGGCGTGAGCTGTGACTATCTGCTCTGCCAGACCGACTACCGCAGGCCGGAGAACGAGAGGCTTACGGTCGAGGAGATGGGATACTCGGAGAAGGCAGCGCAAAAGCTCAACGACCTTGACCTGTTCAAGGTACGCGATAAAAGTACACATGTAGAATTACCGTTTTCTCCAAAGGGCTCCTTCAATCTGTTGGTTGAAGATAGCCGCTTCAGCAGAATGATGCAGATGATAAGTGACGCTTACCAGATGAAAATCGGAGCAGCCCGCTGGAAAGAAGAGTACGGGAGTTCAGTTGAACAGCGAAGCGACCTTGAGATTGAGGGATATCGCATGATGCTCTACACCATCGGAGAAGGAAGTATGCCTTTAAACGAAGTGGTTGAGGTATATCTGCAGCGAGCCAGTGAACTTTTGAAAGAAATAGTACGTGACTTTCCTATCAGCGACCCTGAAACAGGCGTTGAATACCACATGTTTATACACGGGAATGTCTACAACCCCCTATTTAAGGACCAGTATCACGAGCGCGTGTGGGAACATGACACTCGAACGGACGAAGAGTTCCAGCAGGAGGTCGATGATTTAAGGCAAGCCTTATTGGAAGATGAGGACGAGTGAGCAAGCGGCTCGGCCTTTCTTATAATCAAAAGAATAAAGGAGGAGTTCTATGCCGGGAAAACGCTCCAACGGTGAGGGCGCTCTGCGCAAGCGCAGCAGCGGTCTCTGGGAGTGTATGATTATGACGGGCTTTCAGCCCAACGGAAAGAGAGAATACAAGAGCTTCTATGCCAGAACGCGAAAGGAAGTATTACAGAAAGTCAGGGACTACCGGGCTGCGGTCGAAGCGGGTCTCGACATGACGAAGAAGGAGCTGAAGTTCGGCGAGTGGGCTCAGTCGTGGTATGAGGGATACAAGGATCAGGTCTCGCCCACGACCTATGAGAGCTACGGCTACACGCTCAAGACCCTCAACAGGGCCTTCGGCTCAAAGCCCCTCAGGAGCATACGCGCCGCAGACGTCGAGGCCTTCCTGCGCGATCTTACGAAGGACGGTACGCACCAGTCGCAGGCATCCAAGTGCCAGGGCATGATGTTTCAGATCATGCGCAAGGCCCAGGCGAACGACCTCATCCTCAAGAACCCTGTCGAGCTCGCTGACAAGACGCGGCACGCGCCCCGGAAAAGCAAAAAGGACTCCTTCACAGCGGAAGAAGTCCGCAAGCTGTTCAAGTACCTGCCTCACGACAAGACGGGCGACAGCATCAGGCTGCTGCTCCTCACGGGCATGCGCTCCCAGGAGCTGCTTGCGCTTGAGGCCGAGCACATCGAGCCCGACGGCTCGTGCATACATATCCGCCAGGCGGTGAAGCAGATCAAGGGCACGGTGTTCGTAGGCGAGACGAAGAGCGCCAGCAGCGTCCGCGATGTGCCGATACCCGAGGCCTACCGCGGCATGGTGGCCGGCCTGCGCGAGTACTGCACGCCCTATCTCTGGACGGGCAGGGGCGTGGACAAGCCCTGCAACCC
>ERZ1643251.4203-NODE-4203-length-12719-cov-10.251895_pt1 | contig 12719 bp, 10 predicted proteins | sample MGYA00579261_ERZ1643251 | MGnify/ENA primary metagenome ERZ1643251 (study PRJEB29033, sample SAMEA4952267) | chicken gut metagenome | biome: Broiler Chicken; feature: Gastrointestinal Tract; material: Caecum | place: Ireland | collected 2018 | study: Broiler... | reverse complement strand
GCTTCAAAATTGCACAAAAAAACTCTTCACATTATTTGTGAAAAGTTTCTTATTCTTCTACTGAATCTTCATCATTACCGTATTTAATTTCTACTATTAAAGCATATATTTCATATATAAATATTAAGAAACATGGTACTAATACAATGAATAAAAATCCCCATTGTGATTCTACTACTGATAAGAAAGTACCTACTCCTTCATATACCTTTTGTGGTTTACCTGCTACAAATTCCATTGAATAAGTATTACCATTTTCATATGAAATTGCTTCTTCTTCTAAATATATTTCTCCAACATTTCCTATTTGTAAATTAGCATTACCTTTTCCGTCTACTTTATAACAAAATAATGTATCTCCTTTTTGAATTTTTTCAATATTAGGAGCTTCTACTATTACTAAATCACCTTTTTTATAATTATCATTACTTACATCTTCTTTTATTATAATAAGAGAAGTATCTCCAAATTGAGTAACATTGTACTTATTATAATTTAATAATAATATAGTCATACATAAAGCAAATGAGAAATACAATACTGCAACTATTGTAAATAAAACTTTTTTTACTACTTTTAACGCCTTCATTTTTACCTCCATTTTAATAATAACATAATTAATTTTAAATATCAATTAGAACATACTATTTCAGATAAATTAAATTCTGATATATCATAAACTTTATTATTAGTTTTATAAAATCTATAATTTATATTTTCTTTACCTTTTATTTTTAAACTTATTTCATTTATATAACCATTTTGATCTGTTAATGATGAAATAAATTTATCACTATCAATTCTTAAATTATCAGCATTCCAACTTACTTTAACGCATTTATCTTCATCATAAGAATTAGTTATAATTAAATTATCATAATTAGTATAGTTCTTATAATCCATACTTATATTCCCATTAAAATTTTTATCTTTTGTAAGTTTAAATTCTCCACTTAATGTTTTCTTATAAGGGGATGTACTAGTAACTGTAATAGTAACAGTTACTTCATCTAAACTTTTATCTGCTATATCAAAATATAAATCTTTTACTGTAGGAATATTTTTCCATTCATATCCTTTTATTTCACAATTAGTTTTATCTAACAAAGTAGTATCTACACCATCATCTTTATTATTTTGGCAAACACTATAAGTAGATAACACTCCTTCATAAACACTACTATTAGTCCCATTTAAATAACAATCAGTACCTGTACTAGTAGTACAAGTAACTTTATAATTTATATCAAAATTAGTACCCACTCCATTATCAAGAGTATTTGTTAAAGAGAAATGCACACTTTCTCCACTCCATAAATTATCAACATTTTTACTAGGAGAACTATCTAGTTTATCACTTGATAAATAAAAACCTTGTGATTCCAAATAATAATTCCAAATAGATTTTGATGTATATTTAGCAAAAGTAAATCCCCCTGTTATTAGAATAATTGTGGCTAATATAATACCTATCATTAATAACTTCTTCTTCATATTACTCACCTTCTACTTTTTGCCAACTTTTAATTTCAATATCGATAAAATCTACTAAATTAGCATATTCTTCTGAATTATAAGTATCAGGAAACTCTAATTTAAGTTTATAATTATCCATTATTTCTGAGTCTTTAGACATTTCTTTAATTTCTGAATTACATACTAACTCATTTTTGTCATTTCTACTATAAGTTTCATTGCATTCCATAAGTAAAGTTTCATTTCCATTATCTATTTTATATAATTTAATTACAAGTGGAATAAAATGAAATGTTTTAATAGTCATTTGATAATTTAAGGTTACATTACTTTTATTATCATCAGTATTAGTTACTGAAAATAAATATTCTTGAGAGTCACCTGGAAGCATATTATCAACTTGTAATTCTAAGTGATCTAATTTATCAGCATCAAATACAAATTTAGCTATTTTTTGATCTATATTTGCCGTAGTACTAGCTTGGAAAACGGAATATGTTAAACCAGTACAAAATGTCATTATAGATAGAATAAACAATATTAATATTACTTTTGTTTTCATACATATTCCCCTTTCCTAGTACCTTACTATAAATTTCTTTTCAATAGTACTAATTCGATTGTCTCCATCATATAGTTCAAACACAAATGAGTAACCTCCGCCAGAAAACTCACCAATATTTAATACTATATTATTAGTAGGTTTTACATCCTTAGTTAAATAATATATTTTATCTGATGCTATTTCTAAATCATCCATTATATAATTAGCTAAGTCTAACATCATATAATCTTGATTATATGCAGTAAGTTCATACTTTTTATATAAACTAATTCTTATATTAGGATTACTTAAATTACCTTCATAATCAATATTTAAATCAATTTTCTTGTTAGTATTTTTAATTGTATTTTTCATATTAACATTAAACTTATAGTTATCATTAATTACAGTACTTTTTACATTAACAGGAATACTTAATTCTTGACTATGTATATTTGAATATTTTCCATCGTAAGAAGCATAACTGTATATTTTAAAGTAATAAGTTCCACTTGGTAATTTTAAATCATTTTGTGATGTTTCAATAGTTAATGTTTTAGTAGTATCTAATATTCCATTATTTAAATTAATTCTTACTACCCCATCATTTTCTGGAGTATAAATATTATCTTCTATTTTAAATTTAATATTTTTTAAATAATTTTTAGATACTATGTTACCTTCACCATCTACTAATTTTATTCCTATTCCTAAATTTTTATTTTCATAAGTTGTATCAGTTATTTTAATATCTTCTATACTATCTTGTGATAAACCTATATTTAAATTAATATTACTTGTAGAATCACTATTATATTCTACTGTTCCACTATAATCAGTAGATATATAAGGTTTTATTGTATCTTTTTTATAAATACTAAAAGACTTAATACTATCTTTTAAAGTAGGTATTATAACTTCATTACCTTCTCTAAGTTCTAAATATAAATTAATGTTTTCGTAATTATTATTAATAGTTGTTTCTGCAAAATCCACTATGATAACAAAGTCTTCATTTATATTACCTGAATAACTTTCTTTAAATAAGTTATCTTTAGTTTTTCCTACTTCACTAAATAATGTAAATGGATATGTTGCATATTTTATACATCCTTCTTCTGTACAACTATTATTATAATTAAATATATCTTCTTCAGTATTTATTTTATAAGTATAAGTTTTATTCGTTATTTTATCGATTAGAGTTATTTTAGTATTTATTGGAAGTAATACATTAGAAATTAAGTTATGTGTATATTCTTTTTTATATTCTAATGTATCAGTATATTTTACGTTTAAACTAATACTTGATTTATCAGTAATATATACTTTATCAGCATCGATATTATCTCCTGCTTTTAAACTTACTTCATCATAACCACTATAATTAATATAATCAGAGTTGATATAAGTTATATAATCACAATTATCTACTACTTTAACATATACTATATTTTTACCTTTAGTATCAATTATAGAATTTTCTTTATAATCTATCCAATTAGATTGTTCAAGATTATTTAAAGCCTCTTCATCTAAAAGTTCACTAGTTATATAATATTTAATACTTGCTATTCCAGATAACTCGTCTACTGCTTCAATAGTAAAATTAGTAGATTCTCCAATATAAATATTGTTAAGTTCACTTCTTAAAGTATCATAACTTTTATCATTTATTGTAATGGTAGAAGTAGCTTTAGAAGTATCATATATTAAAGTATCAGTATTTAAATATGTTATGTTACCGTTATAATCAACAACTTTTGCATATATTATATATATTCCTTCTGTATTTATGTCAATAATGTTAGTATATAGTTGCCATTCTATTGTTTCCATATCAGTTTTATTTAATGGAGTATTACCATTACTTATATAATAATACATCTCTTTTATAGGTCTTAACGTATCTGCTTGTTCAATGCTAAAAGCTACCTCTGATTTAAATTTAACTGGATTTAATTCAGTTGAAAAATTATTCCAAGTATATGATCCAACGTGAATATTAGCAATTGGATTAACAATATCATCAATATATAAAATAGGTATACCATCATTATATATCCATACATTAGAATTATTATTAATTACGTCTTCACTATCTATAAATTCAAACAATTCCAAATTATTTATAAGATAAGATTTATTTTTTAGATTATCAATAGTAGTTGGAGTTAATTCATTAGTAGTAGTTCCTTTATTAATAGACAATCCTGTATATAATAAATTATTTACAATAACATTACTATTATTAATTGCATTTATTGTATAACCATCAGTTGCATTAAAGGTATTTTCAATATTAATATTTCCAGTATTATTATCTATGTTACCTACTATACCTCCCGATATAGTTCCTGTAATTTCTCCAGTATTATAACTTTTATTAATACTAGTATTTTCACTTTGACTAATATCCCCGATTAAACCTCCAGATATATTAGCACTTATAACATTACCTCTATTATAAGACTGTTTAACAACTGAACCATTAGTTTGTCCAATTAAACCTCCACTTATTGTATTACCATATACATAAGATTTATTAATAACATTATTTAAAGTAACATTATTACCTACAGCAACAATACCACCACTAGTAGATAAGTTAGAATCAATATTATAAGTTAAATTAGTTAATTTAAAAGTTGCTTCTTCTTGTGAAGAATAAGAAATTACAATATTATCAAGGGATGTTAAATCTATTTCAAAATCATTATTTACAGGAATACCATTTATTTCAATAGTTCCATTTCCTTCAATTAAAACATTCCCTTTTAATTTTTTCGAAATTATATTTCCTTCAATAACAGGTAAATTTAATTTAATAGTTTCTTCTTTAGTATCGTTATTAATAGTTAGAGTCTTATCTTCTAAATTATTTGTTACATTTTTAGTTATATCTTCTTTTTTACCTACTACATAACCATCAAACATAATATTATCAAGTGTTGTATTAGTAGCATTTGATACAATACCACCAGTTACATTACCACCATATATCATAGAATTACTAACATATAAATTTTTAACTTGACCTTCCAAATTAGTAAATAAACCTAAATTATCACTATCATTAGTTATATATAATCCATATATAGTGTGATAATCTCCATCAAATATTCCTTTAAATCCATTTAAAGAATTAAATATATTAACAGTTCCAATTGCAGAATTTTCTCTATTAATATTATCATAAAAACTATTAGTATATTCTTTTACATAAAATTTAGTATTACTTAAAGTATATTCTATTCCATTAGTTTCATCATAACTAAATATACCATTATTAAGTACAATATCATTACTCAAAGTAAAATATGTATTACTATAATCTGTACTTTCTAACATTTTAGAAAAATATGCAAGTTCACTTCCATTAGAAATAACATAAGGGTCCACCTGTGTTCCGCTTCCTTTTCGATATGAACTAGCAACAGTTCCATCCCAAACAGTTTCCCCGTATATCGTTGTTCGATTTTTAAATCTAGCAAGTGATGGCACAACTACTGAAATACATAAGACCAATATAATTAATATAACTAAATAATTAGCCTTATTTATTTTAGAAAATTTACTAAAAAACTTCTTAATTTTAGACATAACTAATCTTCCTTTACCACTATTTTATTCTCTAACCTATTATTAAAATAATTATAACATAATATGACATTTTTTGCACTATATTTTTATAGAAAAAAAAACTATGCAATTACATAGTTTCATTTTTTTCTTTATTTATTATTTTTTCTACTTGAACCATAAACCATATTTTATCAATAGTAGTTTCACTTTTCTCTATTCTATTAACCCTAAGAACCAACTCTATTTTATTTTTTAATGATTTAAGTGTATCAGGATTTAAGTCATCTTCTGTTATCTTTATATTATTTAAGCGATATCTATTAACTATAATTTTAGGAATATCTACTTCATCAAATATAGGAACACCAGTTATTATTATGTTACTAGCATTCATTGCATACAAATCAAAACTATCACTATATTTTATAATATCTTCATAATTTGTTAATTTATATACTTTTTGAATAGCTAACTTTTTAAAATAATCATAACTATAATATAAATGTAAAACATCTGCTACAGTTAAAGCTCTTGATAAAGATTTCATTACACGATCTTTAAAAAGTTCTTTATCATAGTTTTCGTATAAAACATAAATTTCTTTAGCTTTTAATACAGATTCCATCTTTAATTTTTTTAAATCAGTAACAAAACTAAACATAATAGGTTTATCATTAAATATTTTTCTATTGATTTTTTCAAGTTCTGCTTCTTTTTTAGCAATTTCATCTTCAATATTTTTTAATCCTTTATATTCTTCTTTAGAATCTAATAATTTTTCGTATTCTTCTTTAAAATCTTTAAAAATTGGAGAGAATTCTATATAATTATCATATTCATCTACATTTAACATTAATTTTTCAAGTGAAGCGCATACATTATCTAAATCAGAATTTTCAGGTACCAAAGTACTAAAAGCCTGTTTTCTTACTTTGCTATCTTCTAAATATTCCCTAATATCAAATTCTCCTGATTTAGCTTTTGAAATTATTTCCCCTACTGTTTCTCTATTTGATAAATTCAAATCAATATAAGCTGCTTGAAGTTTCTCTAAACAATATGCATAACTAGATATACCATATTTATCCATTGCTTCTTTTTGAAGTTTTTCAATATAAGCATTTAATTTTCTTTCATTGGTTTTAATTAATTTACGAAAATTTAATTCTACGTGTTCAATAATTTCAGGATTAACCCAATATATTTGTTCAAATATTTCTGATACTCTATCATAATTATTAGTTTTTTTACGTCTTACTTCTAAAAATGATGCCATATACTCATGAACATAACAAGTATAATTAAAGTCATCAGCTTCTAAAAATATACCAGCAGACTCAAACTTATCTAAAAATGAATTAATAATTTCATTTAAAGAATTAAAGTTTAAAGTATAATAATTACTTATTTGATAAAGTAAAGTATCTAATCCCATCTTCTCTACATATGTATTAGTAGGATTCAATAAAAATTTTATATATTCTAAATTTTCTATTTTTTCACTTAATTTATCTTCTTTTGGTTCTTCATTTACTTGAAATGCTTTTGCTTTAGCAAGTAGATAATTTCTAGTGCTTGAACGATATTCATTATATTTTTTTTCTATGTCTAATATAAATTCATTATATTTTTTTATATTAGTTTTTGTTTTTGTAGGCATAGAAGAAAGTATTTCTTTTTTACTTTCTATATCTTGATTTATAAATTCTAAAAAACTATTATTCATTTTCATTTTCCTTTTCTATCTTATTTTCATCTAAATATCGTAAAAAGTCACATATATTATCATAAACATCAACCAATTCATGAAGATTTAATAATGATAAATCAAAGTTAACTACATTTTCTTCGTTCATATTATCACCTTTTTTATTCTAAATTACTCAGTAAAATATCCTTGAGTATCTTTTATAAAGCTAACAGATACAGATATGTCAGCACCATCACTATCAGTCTCTAAACTATCAATATCCTGCCCTTCAATCCAAATATACATTCTTGTTTTTGTAATTCCATCAGGTACTGTAAATAATGGAGTATCAAAATCTGCTTCAGTAATTGTTTCTTGTAACATAAAATAATTCATATCTAAATATGGAGAACCTGAAACTGTATTTTCAACGTAGATTGGACCTCCTGCTTTTCTATAAGCATAAGTATCAAAATACTGTCCATCTACTAAATTAACTCCATATTTAATTGCCCTTTCTATAGAAAGTTCTGTATGTGAAGTACTATTTGGTTCATAAATAATTGAATTACAATTATCATTACAAGTTATACTTTGAGCAGTATATCCATCAGCATTCTTTGGAACAGACCCAATTTTAACTATACCAATTCTAAGAGAATTAAATAATCCTTCCATCTCTTCAGAAGCATCTTCATTAATAGATGCATCTGTAGCATAATCAAAATATAAATTATCTGAAACCGGAGAATTAGAATCATTCTTAAAGAATACATCAAAAGCTAAATATCTATTAAATGGGTTAGCTTCATTTTCATATACCATATTAGTAGTAAGAAAACCATGTTCCTTATTTTTGTTTTTGTATCTAACACCACTACTACTAAAAATATTAAAGAATTCACTATTATGATTAGTAATACCATTCGAAGATACTGGTACCATTCCACCTTCAGCCCATTGACTTATATTATTAGGATAAGTTCTAGGCAGTTCATTAAAGAGTGTATCATAAGATACTTCTATTGTTGTATCAAAATTTATTCCATCTAAAGAAATCAATAAACCTGTATTTTTATTAACACTCATCGTAAATGTTTTAATTCTTACATTTAAATTAGTAGAAAACCATGCATAAGTAGATACAATTAATAAGATACCAACTAAGACTATTAATGCTATTGTAATTTTTTTATTTTTATTTATAAACTTTTCCTTAGTGATTTTGCTTTTACTAACCTTTTTTTTAACAGACTTTTTATTTGTATTTTTTACCATTTATCATCACCTTTTTTACACGAATAAAGAGTATATTGTACTCTTTATTCATGTTAATTAATGAAATAATCATTAATATTTATTTATTCAGTAGTAAATTAACTTTTATCAGTTATGTCCCAAGTGTCTGTTTCAGAATTAAATGTTGCTACTTTATCAGTAGATCCATCTTTAAATGTAAATGTTTCATACCATTTTGGAACACTAAATTCATCTTTATCATCATCAAAAGTTATTTCTGTATCAGTGGCAGCAACAACTCCTGTATTTACATAAGATACTTTAGTTGTTTTAACAACATCTTCAGGAAGTTCAGGTCCTTCGTGATCTACATCTTCACCATAATATCTTTCTTTAGTGAACCCAAATTTGATAGAAATTTCTTTACCTAATTGTGCAAAATCGTAGTTATCTATATCTTGTCCTTCAATCCATACATATACTCTTACTTTAGTTATACTGTTTGGAGCTAATGTCATAAACTCAGGTCTATTAGCACCTGGAATATCTTTCATAGTATCTGTAAAGTATGGAAATTCTACTAATTTAGCTCCTTGTTTAACACCATCTTCATCTTCTTCTTCTAATAAATAATCTTCATAAGTCATAGTGTTATCAAAATATGTATTATATCTTTCACCATCATATATATTAACATTATCTCCTACTGTTAATTCTCTGCTTATTGCATATGTAGGAATACTTTCATATAATCCAGTATCTGCTTCTGGCTCAATCCTTTGACATTGTATTCCTGCATTATATGAATTTGAACTATTAACAGTTTCTCCATCAGGTCCTGCTTTTCTTGTTAAACAAGACTCATTATACCAATTAATAGCATTTTGTACATGTTTTGTATCATTTGGTTCCCATATAGTTGCATTACGACAAATTCCTGTTACATCATTTTTAGCATTTCCATCTGCAGTTAATTCATTATCTGCACAAGTAATTTTTGTAATTGCATCTGCTCCTACAGTTCCATCTGCAATAACTCTTCCTAATTGAACAAAACCAACTCTTACAGAATTTTCAATACCAGTATTTGCTACTCCATTAATTGATACTTTTACTGAAGACTCTGGTGTTAAATAAATTGCTTCTTCATTTAATTGATTGTTTTCTGGATAATATTCTTCACCTGATATATTTTTAATAAATAAATCAAATGCTACATATCCTTTCCCTTCAGTATATTCAATACCTCCAGCATTTGTTTTAGAATAATTGTTTACTCTACTTGCTAAAAATCTATATCCACCAGTTACTGCTGTTAAACTAGCTTTTTGATATAATTTCATTCTTGAAGATGTTGAATCCATATCTCCAACTGATGACATTGGAATTAATCCATCCGGAGCGAATGTATTAGCATTATTTGTATAAACTTTTGTTTCTGGATCAGTTGGAGCTAATGAATAACTCCAATCTTTTCCATTCATTGATAAGAATAAACCTTCTGTTGTTGCTATATCAATATCAAATTTATTAACACTTACTGTTTTCATGCCAATAAACCATGCATAAGTCGATGCTGATAAAAGTATTCCAAACATACAACATAAGACAACTAAATTTCTTATTTTTTTACTTCTTTTAATATTGTGATCTTTTGTCATGACTACCTCCTACTTCTTTTTATTTATCTTTAATTTCCCAAGTTACATTACCGTCTTGTTCTGTTCCTGTTGCAATTTTTTCTTTACCATTATCAGTAAATGTAAAGGCTCTAAACCAATTTGGTATAGTAAATTCATTGGCATCATCATCAAATGTTATTCTTGAATCACTTGGAACTACTGTTCCTGTATTTGTATAAGATACTTTTCTTGTTCTTTCTACATCATCTGGTAATTCTGGTGGTCCTTCATAATCAACATCTTCACCAAAGAATCTTTCTTTACTAAATCCAAATGCTACAGAAATTTTCTTTCCTAATGAAGCAAAATCATAGTTATCTACATCTTGGCCTTCAATATATACATAGATTCTTACTTTAGTAATACTATTTGGTGCTAATGTCATAAATTCAGGTCTATCAGTACTAGTTAAATTCTTCATAGTATCTGTAAAATATGGGAACTTATATAATTTACCTGCTTGTGGTGTTCCACTAATTGATGATGTATAACCATTATATTCTGCACCATCATATACATCTATATTATCATCCTCAGTGATAACTCCTCCTACTGCATATGTTGGATAAGCTGTTCCATCTTTTATTTCTTTACAAGCCCCTTCAAAAGAACTATCTAAAGTTACATCTGTTCCTGATGCTTTTCTTGATAAACAAGAAGTTGTATACCAATTAATTGCATTTTTAACATGTTTTGTATCATTTGGTTCCCAAATTTGAGCATCTCTTGAACATATAGAAGTCGATCCTCCAGTACCATTACAATCAATTGCTCTTATTTCACTTCCATCTTCTGTTGGAGTTGTTGCAATAACACGGCCTATTTGGGCAAATGCTACTCTTACTGAATTTTCAATTCCTGTATTAGGTTCTCCTCCCGCTTCTGAAATTGTTACTTCAGAATCAGGTGTTAAATAAATTGCTTCCTCATTTAAAGGATTATATTCAGGATAATATTTATTACCAGACATATTTTTAATAAATAAATCAAACGCTACATATCCATTTGCTTCTTTTGCTCCTGTATTATTTACTTCACTTGCCATTAATCTATAACCACCTGGCGAAGCAGTTAAACTACCCTTTTGATACAAAGTTAATCTTGATGCTCCAGCATTAATTTTACCAACAGTAGACATTGGGATTAAACTAGTCCAACTATTAGTAGTATCAGCTCCTACTGTATCAGGATCATCAAAATTATCAGCATTAATAGTAACTGTATCAGACCAATCCTTACCATTTAAGGAAAGTGATAAGCTATCAATCGCAGCAATCTTAACATCAAAAGTTTCAACATTAACTGTTTTCATACCAATAAACCATGCATAAGTAGAAACAGTCAACAAGACTCCAATTAAACTACAAATGACAAACAATTTTTTAGTTTTCGTTTTTTGTCTTTTATCTTTTTTACTCATAACTTCTCTCCTTTTTACTTCTCTACATATTCAGAATTAAAATCCATATAAAATTTAAATTCGCCACCAACTAGATAATCAGTACATTCAGGATCGCTTCCTTCAATCCATATTACTATTGTATACTTATCTAAATCTCCTGGTTTAAAACTTTCTACATGATTTCTTACTACTAAATCATCTTCCTGAAAAGGTACTGTGTCTGGTTCAGCCACCCCATCAGAACCTAATTTAGCATAAGTAACATACTCCCCATTTCTATAAATTCTAATTCTAAGTGCATCATCAACATTTTGAATAACATCATAGATTACAACTTCACTCCAATAATCCGCTATTTCTTCTCCTGTATTTTCTACAAAAAAAGTGTATGCAAGATAACTATCTCCATTATGTGAACCGCCATTACTATTATCTAAATCATCAGGTAACCAACGATGTGATACATTAGTAAAATGATTAGGTTCCTCTGCAAAAAGTTCTGATTTATAAGTCTTATCTTCAGGATTATCATACACTACTAGCCCTCTTGTGTAATATAAGTTTTTATCTAGCGTTATACTAAAATTCCCCTTATTATAAATAATACCTGTAGCCAAATACAAAAGTAAAAGAAGTAATAAAAGTAATATTAAAACTATTAATAGTCTCTTTTTTGTCTTCTTTTCTCGTCTAACTTTTTCTGTAACAAGCTTAATTTTTTTACTCATATCACATTCCCCTTTGTATTAATATGGAAGCCCTGTATGGTATTCTCTACAATATAATTCTATTATATCATGTCAATTATAAAAGTCAATAAAATTGTAAAATAAATGTCGAATATTGGGATAAGAAAATTATCTTAAAATTAAAAAAAAGAGCACCAAAATTAGTACTCAAAAAAATCTTATTATTTATCTAGTAAATGACTATCTCCATTTGAATAATTTATTTCTATTCCATCTTGTACATTATATACATATACATTAAAACATATATCTCCACATTTATCTTCAACAGAACTAGCCTCTATTTGAACACCACTAGCTACTAAATTATTTTCTTCAAATATCGGAGTAACTCTATATAAAACATGATTAT
>ERZ1643251.4202-NODE-4202-length-12721-cov-7.348334_pt1 | contig 12721 bp, 11 predicted proteins | sample MGYA00579261_ERZ1643251 | MGnify/ENA primary metagenome ERZ1643251 (study PRJEB29033, sample SAMEA4952267) | chicken gut metagenome | biome: Broiler Chicken; feature: Gastrointestinal Tract; material: Caecum | place: Ireland | collected 2018 | study: Broiler... | reverse complement strand
TATTCCTACTTCCTACATATTTTAACTATATCATTTTTTTATTTTATTTTCAATTTATTTATTACATAGATAACTGATATGGATTAGTTTCACTACCATCTCCACTAATTATTTTTATATTTGATTTGAAATAAAGTGACGGTCTAACAACATTTCTTTTATCACTTACGCCATAGAAAAGATTTCCAACAGTTGAATACAATCTAAATATGCCATATCCAGTCGATGTATCAGGCGTTAAGCTCCATTGAGATGCTCCATTATAAAATAACCAATCATTTCCATAACAATATTTATAACCTTCATCTAACCAATTAATGAATGATGTTGTTAAACAAATTTGTCTATTTGTTGTAATTCCACCGTTTGTTGCAAAGCCATAATCACTTGGATATATTAAACCGATTTTTCCTGTCCATTCTATCGAACGATTATTAAATACTGTTGTACTTCTTTCATAATCATACCATTTGCTTATTATATAATTATCTGAATTACTAATATTTGCTGTACCACCTAATTTCCATAATGTATCTCCTATCATTTCTTTTGCTTCATTTGTTAATCCATTGCTACTAAAATCACATGATGTTGTAGCGCCATTTTGACCATATGGACATTCCCCTACTGTACGATTCCAATATGCTCCTTCATTTAACATTATTTGTAATGCGCTATCTGTCCAGTCATTACTTCCATTTTCACTATTTGATGAGCCAACACCTGCTGCTTTATTATCCCAACTGTAAAGCCCTATCGATTCATTTCTAATTATTTTTAATCTAGTTTCTTTTTTTCCTGTTCCATCATCCATGTTATTCATTGCACCAATTATACGCCATAATTCATTATTGAATGAAACATAGTTATTTGGATTGGCTCCAATATATCTTAAATTGTTATCAGCTGTATTATCAAAAGCTAATTCTTCTAAATTTTTACTACTATTTTCAATAAAACAATTTGCAGCACTGTTGTTTTGACTGCATGTAATTAAACTATCACTAAATGTTTCGGTTTTAAAATATAAGTTACATTTGGTTTTAGCAGTTGTCATATTCACTACTTTTACTGCCCACTCAATTGGATCAAACTCGATACTTGCACCATTTGTACAAGTTGTTTTTTCTTGATCTAAAGAATATCCTTCACCTTTTTTTGGCATTGTTTTTGATATATTTTCATTTATATAAAAAGCAAAATATAAATCACCTTGCTCTTGAACATTGCCATTTATAATATTAAAGTTTTCTCTTGTTTCAAATGAAGCATATGATGTATATAAAAATACTCCGGTTATTAATAAAATACAAGCTATTGTAAATATTATTATTCCTGTTTTTTTTAAATCTTTTTTCTTATATTTTTCTAGCTTCATTTTACCACTCTTTTCATAAAAAAAATTACCATAGCTTCGCTATAGTAATTTTATCACAATAAAACCCCCCCCCATGTCAATATCCAATTAACGGGAGTTTATAATTTTTATTAAAACAATTTATATAATATAAATATATTTTAAATTTCTTCCATTGGTGAATAAGGTTTAAAACAGCTTTTATTTAATTCAAATAATATTTGAAATAAACCTGTACTACCACGTCTATGTTTAGCAATAATAACATCAACTGGAACAATATTACTTTTGTTTTCAGCAGTTTTAGTTTCAAAATAGTCTTGTCTATTTAAAAATAATACCAAATCTGCATCTTGTTCAATTGATCCAGATTCACGTAAATCTGCTAACCGAGGTTGATTTGATTCTCGTCTTTCAGCATTACGTGATAACTGAGCTAAAGCAATAACTGGAACTTTTAATTCCATTGCCATAGTTTTAAAAGCACGAGAAATTTCAGAAACTTCAACTTGTCTTGATTCAACTCGTCCTCCTGTAGTAACCAACTGTAAATAATCTATTACTACTAGTGCAAGACCTTTAGGACTAGAAGCAAGTCTTCGACACTTTGCCTTTATTTCAGGAGCAGTAACTGAAGCATCATCTTCAATAAAAATATTAGTATCAGCAAGTTCACTCATAGCTTCAGTATATCTTTTCCAATCGTTATCATTTAACATTCCCGTTTTTAATTTTTCACCTTCGATTTGCCCAACAGAACTAATCATTCGATTAACTAATTGTTCAGCGCTCATTTCCAAATTAAAAATAGCGACTGCTTTATCTGTACTCATAGCGGCATTTGTAGCAATATTTAAAGCAAAAGCAGTTTTTCCCATACCAGGACGAGCAGCTAATATTATTAATTCCCCTTCATGTAAGCCAGCCGTAGCTTTATCCAAGTCTTTAAAGCCAGTAGTTAAACCAGTTACTGCACTTTTATTTTTACTCATTCTTTCCAAATTTTCATGAGCTTCTCTTAAAGCTTCAGTTATTGGTTTAAATTCACTAGTTTTACGTGTTCTAATAACATTTAAAAGTTTTTGTTCCGAAGAATCTAATAAACCAGTTAAATTTTCTTCTTCATCATAAGCTTCGGTAACTATATTAGTTGCTGTATCAATTAATTTTCTTCTAGTTGCTTTATCTTTAACAATTTCCATATAATAATCCAAATTAGCACTAGTTGCAACAGAATCAATAATTTCACTTAAATATTCAATACCACCAATAGCATTTAAATTTTTTTGCTTATCAAGTTCATTTTTAACTGTTGTTATATCAATTGGAATATTATTTTTATATAAAGATACTAAAGCAGAAAATATTTTTTTATGTGCATCACTAAAAAACATGTCTTCAGTCAAATTCTCCATAATTTTTTCCATTGCATAAGGATTTAAGAAAGTGACTCCTAAAACACTCATTTCAGCTTCCAAATTTTGCGGCATTACTCTTGCTGCCATAATAACCACCTACTTCTTTAAAACGATTTTAATAATAAATGAAACTCTTTTATGAAGTTCAATTTTAACATTATGAACACCCAAAGAATCCAATGAATGATCTAATTTAATACATTTTTTATCAATTGTATAGCCCATTTTTTTTAATTCATCACTAATTTGTTTAGTAGAAATCATTCCAAAAACTTTATCATCTTTACCAGTTTTAACATGAAATACAATTTGTTTTTTTTCTAATTCCTTACCAATAGCTGTATATTCAGATACCAAAGTTTCTTCTTCCAAATGTTTATCTAATAAAGCTTTATCTAAAACTTCCTTACTTTTTTTAGTTTCCATAACAGCTAAACCATTTTTTATCAAATAATTTGTAGCGTAACCATCACTTACATTCAAAATATCATTTTTCTTTCCTTTTCCTTTAACATCTTTTAATAAGATAACTTTCATAAAGAAGACCTCCTTAAACATAACATATTATATCAAAAAATAGATAGAAATAAACGTTATTTTATTAAAAAAATATTTTCATATCTTTTCAATAATTCATTTATTTGAAAAATATATTTATCATAACAAATATGAGTTAGTAAATTAGGAGATAAATTTTTTATAAATTGAATTTCATTTAAAATTTCTTCTTTAGTAGGCAAAGTATTAAATATACTTTTAAAATAATTGTAATAATTATTCAATGAATCTTCCAAAATTTCAATTGGCTTATTTCTTTTTTTAGGATTTAATCTTTTGTTATTTAAAGAAACAACATAATAATTTGAATTTAAATCTAAACTAAAATCTCCATCAAAATCAAAAAAAGGTGCTAAATGAAAATCTTTACCTTTTAAAATAACAATATTACGATAATGCATATCATACCACCCTAAAATAAACTGGCAAAAAAACAAGCGAATAATATCATTCATTAAAGAAGAAACTATTTCTTCAGTATTAACTTCATTTATAAAAAAATAAAATAAGGCAGAGGATAAATCTTCTAAATTATATAAATCATAAGAACTTTTAATATACGATTTATGCTTTTTTTAATTATTACTTCTAAAAAATATTTATCTAAAACATTTTTTAATGTTATTTCTTTTAAATGCTTAGGATTATAACTAGTTGTTATTAAACCATAACTATTTTTATATTTTGCTATATCTACATCTACAACATTAACCCCAATTCTTCGCAAAACTTTAGCACAAAATAAATGTCCAATACTTAAAGCTAAAGAATTTTCTTTAAAATATAATTCTTGTTCTTTATAAAATTTTAAAATTTTACCACCATTATCTCGCGAAATAGTTTGAGAAACCTTTAAATTATCTAAAACCAAATATCCATTTTCTCGTTTCAAAAAATCACCGTCACATTCGTCAAAAAAGTAGACATATATATAATTATATCAAAAAAAAGAATACTTTTATACAGTATTCTATTTTACATAAGGTATTAAAGCCATAAATCTTGCATACTTAATTTGTTCTGCAATATGTCTTTGGTGTTTTGCACAAGCGCCAGTCATACGACGAGGTAAAATTTTACCTTTTTCGCTAATATATTTATTTATAATCATAACATCTTTATAATCAACGCTTTTTCCAGCGCACATTTGACATATTTTTTTCTTTTTTCTTCTATATTCAGCCATCTTTATAATCTCCTTTCTTAGAATGGTAGATCATCATCTGATAAAGCTATTTCTTCGCCAAAATCTTTAAATGGATCATCATTTAAATCTGTTGTTGGTATATTTTGACTTTCATCATAATTAGGCATTGGTTGACTAAAATTTGATGAATCAAATTGAGAATCAGTATTTGATGAATTTTTTGAACTTAAAAATGTCACACTATCAGCAATAATATCCGTAGTATAATGTTTTTGTCCATCTTGTCCATCATAACTTCCTGTTTGAATTCTACCTTCAACAGCAACTTGTGTGCCTTTTGTACAATATTTTGCAATATTTTCAGCTTGTCTTCTCCAAGCAATGCACCCAATAAAATCTGTTTGTGGTTGTCCATTTTGAGGATTATAAGGTCGAGAAACAGCGACAGTAAAACGTGTTACTGCAACACCACTACCAGTTGTTCTCATTTCGGGATCTCTAGTTAATCTACCTATTAATATAACCTTATTCATTTTTTACTCCTCTTCTTGACGAATTATTAAATGTCTTAAAACATTTTCATCTAAACGAATTTTACGGTCAAATTCACTAATAATATCTTTATTAGCTTCAACTTGCATAACATAATAATATCCATTTAATTCTTTTTTTATTGGATAAGCAAGTTTCTTTTCACCAAGTTCTTTGTATTCAACTACTTTTCCTTTTAAATCATTTATTAAAGATTTAAAACTTTCAGCACACTTTTTAACATCTGCACTTTCCATAGTAGCTTTAACAATAAACATGATTTCGTATTTGTTCATTTCTACACCTCCTTATGGTCTAATGGCTTTTTATTAAATAAAAAGCAAGGAGTAATCGCTTACTCGAAATATATTTTAACATTATTTATGTATAATGTAAACATTTTTCAACACATTATGGAGTTACTTATTATATTTAAATTTTAATACTTTTCAAAAAAATAAAAATTTGATAAAATACCGAAGTTAGATGGAGGTTAATATGATTGAAAGTTTTCAATTTATCTCAATTTTTATAGAAGGAATTATTTCGTTTTTTTCACCTTGTATTATTCCAATTATTCCTTTATATATGAGCTATTTATCAGGTAATACAAAAACTATTAATAAAGATGGATCTATAACCTATCAAAGAAAAACAACTTTTTTTCACACTTTATTTTTTATATTAGGAATTTCAACATCATTTTTTATTTTAGGTTTATCTGTTAGAACAATAGGATTATTTTTTCAAAGCTATCGTTTCCTATTATTAATAATATGTGGCTTATTAATAATGATTTTAGGCTTTTTTCAAATAGGAATTATTAAAATTAATTTCTTACAAAAAGAAAAAAAGATAAATACAAATTTAAATTTTAAAAAAATGAATCCTTTATTTGCGTTTGTTTTAGGATTTCTTTTTAGCTTTGCTTGGACACCTTGTGTCGGTCCTGCATTATCCTCAGTTTTAATGCTTGCGGGTAGCAATGAAAATGCTTTGATTGGTAATTTATTATTATTTGTTTATGCACTTGGCTTTTTAATTCCCTTTATAATTTTAGGTTTATTCACAAATGAAGCACTTAATTTATTAAAAAAACATCAAAAATTATTAGTTAAGTTAATAAAAATAGGAGGAATTTTATTAATAATACTAGGTTTTATCCTTTTAGTTAAAGGAATTAATTTAATTCCAACTAAAAATTTAAATAGTTGTAACATCAATGAATCTGGATTATCCAATTGTGGAAATGATAAAGTCAATGTTAATTTAATAGATGCTCCTTCATTTAACTTAAAAGGCTTAAATGGCGTAAATTATAAATTAGAAGATTATCAAGGAAAAATTATTTTTTTAAATTTTTGGTCATTAAATTGCAACATTTGTAAAAATGAATTAAATGATATTGAAAAACTTTATCAAGAATATTTAAACAGTAATGTTATAATTTTAACTATTATAAGTCCAAAAATAAGTAAAGCTTCTCAAAATGAAATTGCAGAATTTATAAAAGAAAATAATTTCAGTTTCCCTGTTTTAATCGATGAAAATAGCAAAACTTTTGAAGATTATTATATTACCTCATATCCAAATACATTTATTATTAAGGATAAAGTTATTAAGCAAAAAATACCAGGTGCCTTAAACTATGAACAATTAAAAAATTACATCGAAAGCCAAAATAATTAAGATTAAGTTTTTATTTAATTTTTATAAACATAAATATAAAATTTTACTAACATACTATATTTTTTTAAATCACATAAAAAAAGTTATTAAAGTTTTTTGCTTTAATAACTATTCTACTGATTTTAACGAATCAATCATATTTATTTTCTTTAAAATAAAATATGTTATAAATTGTACGATAATTGTAAACAAAGTCATAATTAAGAATGTGTATAAGTAACTTAACCCATAAATATCTTTTACAAATAATATTTCATCAGTTTCAGCTACTGTCATTACAAACTGATTTAATAAATATCCAAAACCAAAGCCAATTAAAATACCTATAATAGTTAAAACTAAAGTTTCTCGATAAACATAAGCTGATACTTCATTATCATGAAATCCCAAAACTTTTAATGTCGCGATCTCTCTTGTTCTTTCACTTATATTAATAGTAGTTAAATTATACAAAACAGTAATTGCTAAAAATGTTGAAAAGCCAATTATTAATAAAACTATATCTTTCATACTTCTAATAACATCTTCAAAAATTTGCATACTATCAGTTGTATATTGAATATTACTAAAATAATTACTTGCTATTAAATTATTACCAACCTTTGTTGCGTCTAACCCATCTAAATTAATCATTATTGCATTTAAATTGTCATTTTTCATATTTTGTTTTAAATAATTATCTGTCATATAAATATAATGATTTACATAATTATTACTTATATTGGCTATTTTTAATACAAATAGTTCATTATCACCATTTCTAATTTCAAAAGTATCTCCAACATTAACGCCTAACATTTTTGCTGTTTTAGAAGATATAACTACACCACTGTCATCTAATGAAATTGGCTCATTATTGCTGTTTTTCAAATGAATAAAATTATCAACAACATCCCTATCATCAAAAGCCATCAAATAAATATCAATATTTTTATTTTTTACATTAAATTTATAATTTTCCATATTTAAATAAGTAAATTCATTGACTTGATTATTTACCAAAACATTATTTATATTTTCATCAGTTTCTTTAACTTCTTCATTTAAAAACAATATTCCATCATAAACTTCTATTTCTCCAAATTGTTTATCCATTAATGTTCCTATGCTATCTTGAATTCCAAAACCTGTTAATAATAAAGCTGTACATCCAGAAATACCAATCAATGTCATAATAATTCTTTTTTTATATCTAAACAAATTACGAACTGTAACTTTCCATGTAAAACTTAAATGATTCCATAATAATTTTATTTTTTCTAAAAAAACTTTTTTACCTTTTTTAGGAGCTTCAGGCCTTAATAAATTAGCTGGCATTAATAAAAAATTTCTATTCGCCGCAATAAAAGTAACGCTGATCATTGCTCCAAAACTTACTAAACAAATAATTAATGCAGCCAAATAATTAAAGTATAATTGTAACTCTGGCAAAATAAACATTGAAACATATACTCTATTTATTACAATTGGAACTACAAAATAACCTACACTAAGTCCAATAACTAAACCAATAACAGTAGCAATTAAAACATAAAATATATAACTACTAATTATTTTACTTTTTGAATATCCTAACGATACAAATAACCCTATTTCGCTTCTTTCTTCCTCAATCATTCTAGTCATAGTATTCATACCCATTAAAAAGGCAACCAATATGAAAAATAAAGGAAAAACAGCAGCAATAGAATCAACTTTAGTCGCAGCGTCATAAAAAGTTGTGTAACCAGGATTATCTTCTCGATCAAATAAATACCAAACTGGTTTTTCTAAATTATCAACATCACTTCTAGCTGATTGAATTTCTTGCTCGGCTTTAGCAATTTCAGCCTGATAAGTTGCATAATTAGTTTCATAACTGGCTTTTCCTGTAGCTAAAGATGATTCACCATTTAATAAATCTTGATAAGCTTCGTTTAAAGACTTTAACGAATTATTATATTCAACATTCCAAGAAGCTTTACCATTATCTAATTCTACTTTTCCAGCTTCCAAACTATCACTGGCACTTTTAATTTGGTTAAAACCATCTAAAGAGGTTTTTAAACTATTTAACTGTTCATTATAAAGTCTGTATGTCGGATCACTTTCATCAAGTGTTTTAATTATTTCTTCTAATTTTTTTATTTGTTCTTCTAAAGTAACTATCATATTAGGTACTTCCGATAAAGATATATTATATCCTTTTAACGATTCATTTAAAGCTTGTTCACCATTTTTTATTTCTTCTTCTTTTGAAGCAAATAAACTTTCCATTTCTTTTTTAGTATTTTCTAAAGTTGTCTTACCATCATTATATTCATTCCAACCGTTTTGTAACTCTTTTTCACTTTCCACCAATTGATTTTTAGCATCCGCAAATTTCTTTTCATTTTCTTGCTTTTTTTGTTCCAGTTCTTCTTGAGCATCATATATTTTTTTCATAGCTTCAGCTTTAATTTCTTCATAACGGGCTGTTTCTCTAATAGGTTTTAAATTAATTAATTCAGTATTTAATTTATCGATTGTCTCTTTATAATTATCCCAATAAGCAGTTTCTTCTAAACTTCCTTTAGCAGTTAAATAGACATCGGTATAATAATCCAAATCAAAATTACTAGGCAAAATATACATAAAAGTATCTAATTTACCATCACTAACAGTAGATATTCCCTTGTTTTCATAAATATACATTGGACTTTCTACTATTCCAACAACTTTAAATTTATCGTTTTTAACAAAATCTAAAGCATCACTTTCTAAAATTATTTCATCACCAATATTATAAGTTCCTTTTTCAACTAATATTTCATTTTCAGCTAGTAGCTCTCTACCTTCAATAATTTTTACATTATTTATTTCATTAGAGTAGCTATATATTTTAGTTGCATCACCGTTAACAACTGTTTCAAATGAATACCCTGGCACAACTTTTAAAACATTATCTAGTTCCTTTAAAGAATTAACATCATCATTAGTTAATCCCATCGTACTAACAATTCTAAAATCCATCAAATTATATTCATCATAATAACTATCAGCCGTTTTTATCATATCATTAGAAGTTTCTCTTACACCCGCAAAAAAAGCACTTCCTAAAGCCACTATAAAAATTAAAGAAAAGAATCGACCCAAAGATTTTCTAATTTTTATAAAACTATTTTTAAAAATTAACATTACCAATCAATATCCTTTACTAATTTTGGATTTTTTTGAATAATAATATCATCAACTTGGCCATTCTTAATTTTTATAACTTTATCTGCCATTTCACTAATAACAGCATTATGGGTAATAATAATTGTTGTCATATGTTCTTTATGACAAGTATTTTGCAATAATTCTAAAATCATTCTTCCAGTTTTAGAATCTAGTGCTCCTGTTGGTTCATCACATAATAACAATTTAGGATTTTTTGCTAGTGCTCTTGCAATACTTACTCTTTGTTGTTCACCACCCGATAATTGAGCCGGAAAATGATCTTTTCTTTTTTCTAAACCAACTTGTTTTAAAGTTTCTAAACTATCTTTAGGATGTTTACAAATTTGACTAGCTAAACTAACATTTTCTAATGCCGTTAAATTACCAACCAAATTATAAAATTGAAAAACAAAACCTATGTCATATCGCCTATAATTTGTTAAAGCTTTACGATTATATTTTGAAATATCTTTCCCATCAATTATAACAGCTCCGCTGCTAGGAGAATCCATTCCCCCTAAAATATTCAAAACAGTCGTTTTACCAGCTCCAGACGGTCCTAAAATAACAACCAATTCTCCTTCTTCAATATTAAATGAAATATTTTCAACTGCTTTTATTGTTACCTCACCCATCTGATAAGTCTTAGATAATTTTTTAACTTCTATAAACGCCACAAAATCACCTCCATTAATCTTTTTCTTCTTTTAATATTTTTTCACAACTTTTAAAAAATGAACTAAAATCCCATTCCAATTTAATCATAGAATCACCTATTCTTAATTAGATTATAGCTCATTTTTACACAAATATAAACACTTTTAATTTTTTGTTATTTAAATTGACAACAATAATTAAAAAAAGTTATGTTATAATCATTTAAGGTGAAGTACAATGACTAAAATTATCATTACAAACAACGAAAATAAAAATAATTTTATTAAACAAATAAGAGAAAAAGAACCCTTTACTAATTACAAATTTTATTCATTAAATGAATTTTTTAATAATTATCCTTATAAATTTACTAACGAAGCTCTAGATTTTATCATTTCTGAAGAAAATGTTATTTTAGAAGTAGCAAAAAAATACTTAAAAACTTTATTATTTTATCCAGTTGAAAAATTTACTACTCCAAAAGGTATTTATCTACAAAATTTAAAGCAAAAATTAATTAAAAACAATCTTATAAAACCAAATAACCTTTTTTATAACTTTTTAAAGCAAAATGAGTTATTATTTTATAATATTTTAGAAAGAAAAGATTTAACTGAATCATTAAAAGATTTTTCTAACAAAAAGTTTATTACTACTTTAACAAATAGTTTTAAGCCTACAATATATGAACTAGATAATATTGATGAAGAAGTAAGTTTTGTTGGTGAAAAAATAGCTGAACTTATTAACAATAAAATTGATATCAACAAAATATATATTAAGAATATTAACGATGATTATCTTCCTAAAATTATTAGAATTTTTAATTTAATGCATATTCCTATTTTTTTAAAAGAAAGAACCAATCTAATTGAAATTCCAATTGTATCTAATTTTTTTAATTTATATAAGCAAGACGAACAAAAAGGAATAGATTATTTGCAAAATTTACCAGATAGCCAAAACAATAATGACATAATTAGCGATGTAATTTCAGTTATTAACAAATATCAAAACTTACAAAACAAAATATCTTTTATTGAAAACGAATTAAAAAACAAAAAAATAAAGCAAAATCCTTCAACAAATTGTGTTAAAGAAATCGACTTATTAACAATTACAAATGAAGATGAATATGTTTTTATTTTAGGATTTAATAATAAATGTCCAGTTATTTACAAAGATGAAGATTACTTAAGTGATTTAGAAAAAGATATGTTAGGCTACTCCACAACTACTGAACTAAATAAATTAAGTAAAGAAGAAACTAAAAACATGATTAATAACACTAATAATTGTATTATTACATACAGTAAAACAAATTTAGGTAAAGAATGTTACCCTTCTTCTTTATTAAATAACTATGAAATTAATAAAGAAAATCATTTAAAATTTAATGTATCACATGATTTTAATAAATTTTATCTTGCTAAATTATTAGATAATTATACAAAATACAACACTATAACTAACGAATTAATTCTTTTAAATAATACTTATCAACTTCCTTATCGAACATATGAAGAAAAATTTACCGGAATAATAAAAGAAGATTTATACACTTATTTAAAAAACAATTTAACTATATCTTATACAAGTTTAGACAATTATAACAAATGTGCTTTTAAATATTACTTAGAGCATATTTTAAAAATTAGTCCTTTTGAAGAAACATTTAATATCATAATTGGTAATTTATATCATCAAATATTAGAAAGAATTTACGACGAAGAATTTGATTTTGATTATTATTTTACAAAATTTACGCAGGATTTAAATTTAAGTTATAAAGATAAATATTTTTTAAATAAATTAAAAAAAGAATTAAAATATGTTATTGACATTATTAAAAATCAAGAAAAGTTTTCAAGTTTAAAAAATAAAATAACAGAAGAAAGAGTTGAAGTTCCAATTAAAGGAATTATTCCTGTAACATTTAAAGGAAAAATAGATAAAATCAGTTATACAGAAGTTAATAACCATACAGTTATTAACATCACTGATTATAAAACTGGTAATACTACAATTAATCCATCATATTTTCCCTTAGGATTTAATTTACAATTACCAACCTATCTTTTTTTAGCAAATAAAATAAATCGATTTAATAACATCATTTTAGGGGGCTTTTATCTTCAAAAAGTAATTCTTCCTAAAATAAAGTTTAATGCTAAAAAAAATTAC
>ERZ1643251.4201-NODE-4201-length-12723-cov-7.347805_pt1 | contig 12723 bp, 11 predicted proteins | sample MGYA00579261_ERZ1643251 | MGnify/ENA primary metagenome ERZ1643251 (study PRJEB29033, sample SAMEA4952267) | chicken gut metagenome | biome: Broiler Chicken; feature: Gastrointestinal Tract; material: Caecum | place: Ireland | collected 2018 | study: Broiler... | reverse complement strand
CAGGTCCAGCACGGCGGCGTCGGCGGTGCCGGCGGCCACTTCCATCAGGCAGTCGGTCTGGACGCCCTTGCTCACGTAGTCCGCCTGGGAGAGGTTCTCGTCCTCCTGGACGGTGGTCTCACCGGCGGAACCGGCCTCGGCCACCACGGTCTTGCCGACGAGGTCGGCGGTGGAGGTGTAGCCGCTGCCCGCCTTCATGACCACCACCTGGGCGTTCTTGGCGTAGGCTTCGGTGCAGGCGGTGTTGGCCATGATGTCATCGGTCAGGGTCATGCCGTTCCAGATGCAGTCGATGCTCTTGGCGTCCAGCTCGACGATCTTGGTGTCCCAGTTGATCTCCACAAATTCCGGCTCCACGCCCAGCTGCTCGCAGACGGCGGTGGCCAGCTCGGTGTCAAAGCCCACAAACTCGCCGTTTTCGTCGGTGTAGTTCATGGGGGCATAGACGGTGTAGCCGATGGTCATCTTGCCCTTGTCCTTGATGTACTGCAGGTCGCTCTCGCCGGTGGTTTCGGCCTCGGCGGCCTCGGCAGTGGAAGCGGCTTCGCTGGTGGAATCCGCCGTGGAAGCGGACTCACTGGTGGATGCGGTGGAACCGCAGGCGGCCAGACTGGCCACCATGCCGGCGGCCAACAGCAGGCTGATGAGTTTTTTCATAATGTCTTCCTCCCTAATATGATCACCGTTTTCCCTCACGCACAATCTTTATCGCCTTAAAGCAACAAAGCAACGGTGTTTTTAATAGTACCGCAAAAACCGACCCGATGCAAGGGAAAACCACAAAAAAAGCGGCGGAAAGGGGGATTTTGCCCCCTTCCCGCCGGATTTTACAGAACTTTGCTCAAAAAGTCGATGGTGCGAGGCTGTTTGGGATGGTTGATAACCTCGTCGGGGGTGCCTTCCTCCACGATGTAGCCGCCTTCCATGAAGATGACCCGGCTGGCCACCTCCCGGGCAAAGCCGATCTCGTGGGTGACGACCACCATCGTCATGCCCTCCGACGCCAGCTGCTTCATGACCTGCAGCACCTCGCCCACCATCTCGGGGTCCAGGGCGGAGGTGGGCTCGTCAAAGAGCATGATGTCGGGGTTCATGGCCAGGGCGCGGGCGATGGCCACACGCTGTTTCTGGCCGCCGGACAGCTGGGCGGGGTAGGCTTCGGCCTTGTCGGCCAGACCCACCCGGTTGAGCAGCCGCAGGGCGTTTTCCTTGGCCTGGGCCTTGTTGGCCTTTTTCAGCTCGGTGGGGGCCAGGGTCATGTTGCCCATGACGTTGAGGTTGTTGAACAGATTGAAATGCTGGAACACCATACCGACGTTTTCCCGCACCTTGTTGATGTCGGTTTTCTTGTCGGTCAGGTTGTGCCCGTCCACCACCACTTCGCCGCTGGTGATCTCCTCCAGGCGGTTGAGGCAGCGCAAAAAGGTGGATTTGCCGGAACCGGAGGGTCCCAGGATGACCACCACCTCGCCCTCGCAGATGTCGGCAGAGACATCCTTGAGTACTTCCAGGTTGCCGAAGTTTTTCTTCAGGTGGGAGACATGGATCTTGACATTCTGCTTATTGACGGCCACGGTTGAGCCTCCTTTCCATCTGCTTGGCCACCACCGACAGGATGGTGATGACGATCAGGTACATGACGGCCACGATGGCCCACACCTGGAAGGACATGAAGGAGTTGGCCACCACGTTCTTGGCGGTGTTGACCAGCTCGGGGAAACCGATGACCGACAGGATCGAGGTATCCTTGAGGGTGATGATGAACTGGTTGATGATGCTGGGGATCATGGTGCGGATGGCCTGGGGCAGCACCACCCGGAACATGGCCCGCCAGTAGGGCAGGCCCAGGCTGCGGGCGGCCTCCATCTGGCCTTTGTCCACGCTCTCGATACCGGCGCGGATGATCTCGGCCATATAGGCACCGCAGTTCAGCGCCAGACAGACGGTACCGGCCTGCAGCGCGCTGAGGGTGACCCCGCCGAAGCCCAGAATGGTGTTGAGCAGGTAGGGAATGCCGAAGTAGATAAAGTAGGCCAGCACGATCATGGGCACGCCGCGGATGGCGTCCACGAAGACGATGGAGACAATGTTGCAGGCGCGGTTTTTCACCACGCTGAGCAGGCCGAAGATCAGGCCCAGAATGCAGGCGAAGAACAAACCGCACAGCGCCAGCAGCAGCGTCTGCCCCATGGCGGCCAGCAACAGGCCGCCGTAGGTGGTCAGGATCTGGATCAAGAGCAGGACTCTCCTTTCAAAAAAGGGTGGGACATGAAAACGGGGACACCTGCGACAACAGGCGTCCCCGCGGGCATTTGCACTTGTGTTAAGAAATCGTTTCAAACCCGTCGCTGTCCGCGGACAGCGACACAATTTGAGTATCGATTAGCCCAGGTACTTGGCGATGATCTCGTCATACTTGCCGTTGGCCTGGATGTTGGCCAGACCGGCGTTGAACATGTCGATCAGTTCCTGGTTGTCGGCGTTGAAGATGGCAAAGCCGTAGGGTGCGCCCTCGTTGGCGGTATCCTCCAGCACCTTCAGGGCCAGGCCGCCGTCCTTGATGGACGCCTGCATGATGGGGGTATCCTCAAAGCAGGCAGCGCACTGGCCGCCCAGCACGGCCTGGTACATCGTGGGGGAATCCTCAAAGTAGGTGATGTTGAAGCCGTACTCGTCCTTCAGGCTCTCGGCATAGCTGGCGCCCTGGGTGCCGGTCTTGACGGCCACGGTCTTGCCGGACAGATCACCGAAGCCGGTGATGTCGGAGTTGGCGGGCACGGTCATGGTCTGGGTGGCGTTGTAGTAGCCGTCCGAGAAGATCCAGCCGGAATCCTGGCGCTCCTGGGTGATGGAAGCGCCGGCGATCATGCCGTCGGCCTGGCCCGCCTGGCAGGCGGCGATGGCGGCATCCCAGCCCAGGCTCTTCAGCTCATAGCTGAAGCCCTGGTCCTCGGCGATGGCGGCCACGATGTCCACGTCGATGCCCACGAAGTTGCCGTCGGCATCGGTGTATTCAAAGGGCTTGAACACGGTATCGGTGGCAATGACCCAGGTCTTGCCGGTGGCGGAAGCGTCGGTGCCGGCCGCCTCGGAGGTGGCAGCCTCGGAAGAAGCGGCCTCGGAAGAGGCAGCTTCGGAGGAGGAGGCGGCCGAAGAAGCGGAGCCGCCGCAGGCAGCCAGGGACAAAGCCATCATGGCAGCCATACCCATTGCAAGCAGTTTTTTCATAGTGTGTTCCTTTCCTCTCTAACAAATTTGCCCGGGAAAATCCCGGCGCCGATGGGGCGGATACAGAAAAAGGGCAACAGCAACCCATACGGATGCCATCGCCCTTGATTGCCTTCCACATCGTACTTTTGTATTATAGCATTTTTCTATCAAAAGTCAAGTCGCAGAGGGTTTTTCGGTTTCTTTTTTTAAGTTTCGACTGGTTTTTGCTTACAGTTCCTTCGTGGCACACAGCAAAATCTCCAAAGCCTTGTCCAGGCCCAGCTTGCTGGTGCACAGCGTCAGGTCGTAGTTGCGGCTGTCGCCGTAAATCTGGCCGGTGTGTTTGGCGCAGTAGTTGCGCCGGGCGCGGTCGGCGGAGTCCATGTCCTTTTCCAGCTGGTCAAAGGGGGTGTCGGGCATCAGCTGGCGCATATGCAAAAGCCGCCAGTTGCGGTCGGCGTGGACAAACACCCGCAGGCAGTGGTCGAACTCCCGCAGGATGTAGTCGGCATTGCGGCCCACGATGACACAGTTTTCCTTGTCGGCAATCTCCCGGATGGCCTTCACCTGGGCATTCCACAGTTCCTCGCTCAGCGGGCGGTCGTAGAAGTTGAACAGGCTCTGGGTAAAGCCGAACTCATGGGGCACCCGCTCGTCCCAGCGGCGCACCTGCTCGGGGCTCAGGTGGGCGCTTGCCTTGGCGGTGCGCAGGATGATGTCCCGGTCATAGTAGGCAATGCCCAGTTCCCGGGCCAGACGGCGGCCCAGTTCGCCGCCGCCGGCGCCGAACTCCCGGCCGATGGTGATGATTCGTTTCATACAAAACCTCCTTGGGGGTAGGGGCGGCCAGCCGCCTCTGCGGAACCCGCGCCCCTGCCGACGCCCGTGGGGGCACCGTGCGGGGTGGGAATCCAACCGTTTTCTCCTGGCTTTATGATACCATGCCGCCGCGTCCCCCGCAAGGGGCCCAGGCCCCTTCTTTGCCCCCAAGGAACCGAAGATCTGCCGGACCGGGTCTGCCGGGCGGCGGGTTGCAATTGTAAAAACTGCGGGGTTCTCTTGTGGCAGCGCGCAAAAAATGCTATAGTGGAGATAACTAGCCGAAAATTCGCGGAATTTGTCGCATTTCGCGTTGCGGAAAAGGGAGTTTTTGCCATGAGAAAATTTCTGCCCCGTTCCCTGGCGCTGCTGCTGGCAGGCACCCTGCTGTTCGGCGGCACGGCCCTGCCCGTGGCGGCCGCCTGGGACCTGACCCCCAGCGGGTCGGCCATTGTGCGCACCGCCCCCGCCCTGACCGTCACCGGCGGCACCGAGGGCACCGACTACACCTACCAGAGCGGTCTGCTCACCGTGCTGCAGGGCAATCTGACCGTCACCGGCACCGGCAGCGCGGCCCAGGCCACCATCCTGGTCAAGGCCGGCTATACCGGCACCCTGACGCTGGACACCGTGCAGCTGCAGAACACCGCCGGCCCCGGCCTGACCGTGGAACCGGGCGCCGCCCCCACCCTGGTGCTGACGGGGGACAACGCCCTGCAGGGGTCCGACGCCTTTGCGGGCGTGCTGGTGCCCGCGGGCGCCTCGCTGACCCTGACCGGCACCGGCAGCCTGACGGCCACCGGCGGCGCGGGGGCTGCGGGCATCGGCGGCTGCACCGGGGATGCCCAGGTCTGCCCCTTTGCCTTTGCCACCGCCGACGCGGGCACCATCACCCTGCAAAGCGGCACCCTCACCGCCCGGGGCGGCGACAACGCCCCCGACATCGGCGGCGCCGATGCCGCGGCGGGGGCGGGCAGCTTTTCCGCCGACGGGACGGGCAGCGCCCTGCTGTACGCCGATACCATCGCCGACACCACCACCCAGGCAGACTGGAACTGCCTGTGGGTCCAGGCCGACCGGGCCACCGTCTGCGGCAGCGTGACGCTGCCCGGCGACCTGACGCTGGACGCCGCCACCCCGCTGACCCTGCCCCAGGGCACCGCCCTGACGGTGCCGGAGGGGCTGCGGCTGCTCACCGACACGGTGCACAACGGCGGCACCCTGACGGTGGCGGAGGGCGCAACGCTGTCCGTGGCCACACTGGACAACACCGGCGCCCTGGAAAACGCCGGCACCGCCGCCCTGGCCGTGGTGGATAACCCGGGCCAGCTGGACAACACCGGCCGGATGACGGTGGCCAACGGCCGCCTTGCCAACCCGGGCGCCCTGGAAAACGAGGGCATCCTGGGGCTGTACACCGCTCCGCTGGACAATACCGGCAGCCTGGTCTGTGACGGCACGCTGGAGCTCAACGACAGCACGCTGACCACCGACGGCGACGCCGAGCTGGACGGCACCGGCACGGTGATCCTGGCCCGGGAGGGCCGGATGGAAGGCCCCGACCCGCTGGACCTGGCCATCGAATACCGCCTGTATTTTGACGCCGGCGAGGGCGGCACCGCCACGCCGGAATCCGCCGTGACCGAGGACGGCCGCCTGACCGCCCTGCCCACGGCCACCCGCACGGGCTACACGCTGGCGGGCTGGTACACCGATCCCGAGGACGGCACCCCCGTCACCGAGGAGACCCCGCTGACCGGGAGCGTGACGCTGTATGCCCACTGGACGCCGGTGTCCACGCCGACGCCCACCCCGACGGCTACCCCCACCGCAACGCCTACGGCCACCCCCACGGCTACGCCGACGGTGACGCCGACCCCGACACCCGCGCCGCCCCCCACCGTCACACCGGTGCCCACGGCAACCCCCACCGCCAAGCCCACGTCGGCCCCCGCGCCTGCAGCGACGGCGGCACCGACCCCGGCGCCCACCGCCACCCCGCAGCCCACCCCGCTGGAGATGCACACCCTGCACTTCAACACGATGGGCGGTCTGCATCTGGCGGATGTGACCTTCGGCCTGGGCGCGCCGGTGGAGCTGTGGCCCTACACCCCGGTGCGGATGGGCTACCTGTTCGCGGGCTGGTACGCCGATGAAGCGCTGACCAAGCCGGTGAGCACCATCGTGCTGGTGCAGGACACCACCATCTATGCCAAGTGGAACCCCGACCCGTCCGCCGCGGCGGTCCTGGGCGGCGGCAGCGGTTCCGGTTCGGGCAGCGGCGGCAAGGGCGGCAGTTCCGCCAAAGCCACCCCCACACCGGAACCCACCCAGACGCCGGAGCCCACCCCCACGGTGACCCCCACGCCGGAGCCCACCGTGACCCCCGAGGCCACCCAGGCCCCCGAGGAAACCGCCGAGGAGCAGTCCTTCCCGGTGGTGCCGGTGGTGGCCGGTGTGCTGGTGCTGGCCGCTCTGGCCGGCGGCGCCGTGGTCTTTGTGCGCAAGCGCAACCATGACGACGGCCACTACCACCGCCGCTGAGTTTTCCCCTGAACCGCAAGGCGGGGGCGCCCGTCCGGGGCGCCCCCGTCTTTATTGTCTTTTTGGGAGGTGGACCTTGATGCCCAAATTCCGTTTGCTGCTGCAGCGTACCCCCGTCACCGACCCCGAGGCCATGGCCCGCGGGGCCCAGGCTCTGCTGGACCGGGGCAGCCAGGTGCGGCTGCTCACGCCCCGGCTGTTGGTTTATACCCCTTTGGTGGCGGACTACCGCCGGGTAACCGTCACCTGGGCCGGCCCCGGGGCGCAGCCCCCCGCCGGATGGACGGCGGGCCCCTGCCTGAACGGCGTCCAGCTGCTCTACAGTGACACCGACGCCGCCCCGCCGGACCCCGTGGACAACCGCGGAGCCTGCGAGGCCCGGCTGGCCTGGCTGCGCACCGCCTGGCCCAGGCTGGTGGTGTCCGCGGTGGTCTTTGGGGCGGCCCTGGCGGCGCTGCGCTGGCTTTTCCCGGGAGACCTGCCCCTGTTTCTGGCCAACGGTCTGGCCCTGGGCTTTACCCTGCTGGTTCTGCTGGTCCTGATCTTGCAGCTCTGCCGTCTGGCGGCGTTGCGCCGGCTGACCGCGGACACCCGGCTGGCCTATGCCCACGGGTCCCCGCCGCCGCCCATGCCCGTCCTGCCCGCGCCGCTGCGGGGACTGGTGCTGGCCCTGCTGCTCCTCAGTCTTGTCCTGATGGGATTCGGCTCGCCCACCCTGCTGGGCATGGCGCTGGGGGTCCTGGTGTCTGTGCTGCTGCAGCGCTGCTGGCAGTTCTCCCTGCTGGGCAAAGGGGTGTCCCTCCGGTCGGCCCGGCGCCGCACGGCCTTTTTGACACCGCTGGTCTTTGGGGTGCTGCTGGTGTTCTATCTGGCGGGGGCGCTGCCCGGCCAGAACCCCAGCCGCCCGGTGCAGGCCGCCTCCTACGACGGCGGGCAGTACGAAATCTACACCGATTCCCTGCCGCTGGAACTGTGGCAGCTGGAACCCGACCTGTCGGACAAGCTGCTCTGGAGCCGCCGCCTGACGCGCAGCCGTTCGCCGCTGCTGACCGCCACCGGCTGCCGGCAGATTCCCGCCAACGGCAGCGGCTACTACCTGGAATACCGCATACTGGACACCGCCCTGCCGCCGGTACAGGCGTTGGTGGAATCCGCCCTCCTGGCCGACCACCCCGGCGCGCTGGGGGGCACCAACCCGTTCGGGCAGGCGCGGTACGACGGCTACGACCCGGTGGACCCCACCCCCTGGGGCGCCCGGGCGGCCTACCGGCTGCACTGGGACGGCCAGATGAAAAACCAGTACCTGCTCTGCTGGCCCGGCCGGGTGGTGGAGATCCTGCTGGACCACGCCCCCAACGAAGCCCAGATGGCCACGGTGGCCGCCGCCCTGGCCCCCAACCCATAAAAAAGGACGCCCCGCCGGGGGCGTCCTTTTGTTGTTTCACCGCACCTGCCGCCGCACGTACCACCGCCAGGCCAGGGGCAGCAGCACCACCAGGTAGAGGGGCTGGACGGCCAGCTGCATCACCGGGGACCAGATGCGCAGCCCGGCCAGATGGTAGAGGTTCTGCCGGAACAGGTCGTAATAGTCCCCCGCCGTGGGCAGCAGCGCCACCAGCTGACGGACCGGCCAGGGAAGCAGCCCGCTGCACATGGGCAGCAGCACCAGCAGGCCGAACATGCCCACCACGGCGGGGAAATTGGCGCTGGCCAGGGCGGACAGTGCCGCCGTGATGCCCACCGTGCCCAGACAGCAGGCCAGCCCGTAGACCAGGGCGTAGACTTCGCAGTCCCCGAAGGTCAGCGGGGCGGTGGCCAGAGGTTTGAGCAGCTGGATGGGACAGTCCAGTCCGCGGTTGCCGAAGGCCAGCCGCCGGCCCACCACCAGCACCCCGCCGATGAGAGCCCATACCGCCACCGCCACCGTGACGGCGGCGGCCAGCTTGGCGGCGGCCAACCAGCCCCGGCCCCGGCGGGTGCAATGGCTCACCGGCAGCACGGCGGTCTGCACCTCCCCCGAAAACAGCGGCGCCAGGGCGATGCCCAGCAGCACACAGACCCCCAGGAAGGTATCCTGCACCACCTGCAGGGAGGAAAACTGCCCGCTGTACCAGTCGTACAGGAAGGGGGTCTGCACTCCGGCTTCCTGGGCCTCAAAGACGGCCCGGTCCGCCGGATCGTCAAACTGGCTGGTCAGCCACCGGTCCACGGCCCGGGCCCGATCCTGGTAGTAGGTCAGCAGTCGCTCCGGTTCCAGTTCCCCCCAGGAGGCATAGGGTAGCTCATACACCGCGGCGGCCATGTCCATCAGGCTGTTGGGCATGGCGCCCAGGGGCCGGATGACGGCCTGCCAGGAATCGTTGGTCAGGTTGCCGTCGGGGGCGCGGTTGTCCGGGTCATGGTAGTAGTCATAGACGATCTGCTGGGCGGCAGCCAGCTTTTCCCCGGTCAGGGGGCCGCGCCAGGCTTCGGCCCAGGCCAGCTGGTTGGCGACTTCCTGCGGGCCGGAGATGCGGGGCGTCAGCCCGTCCGGCTTGTAGCTGCGGTTATAATACAGATTCACCAGGATGCCCAGCAGCGCCCACACCAGGGTGAGGCTCAGCGCCAGCCGGGCACTGGACCGCCGCCAGATTTTTTTCAGTTCCCATCCATACAACGTCACGGCAAAGACCTCCTTTCACCGCACCTGCCGCCGCACGTACCACCGCCAGGCCAGGGGCAGCAGCACCACCAGGTAGAGGGGCTGGACGGCCAGACGGTACCAGGGCGCGGGCAGGGCCGGGCCGCCGGGCAGGGCCAGCAGCCGGTTGTCGAAAAATTCCTGCAGGCCGCTCAGGAAGGGCAGGGACTGGCTCAGGGGTTCCAACTGACCGCCCAGCATGCCGGCTCCCACCAGCGCCCGCAGAAAGACCAGCAGGGCGAACAGCACCAGCAGCACCGGGAACTCGCTGTCCAGCCGGGCGGACAGCGCCGCCGTGATGGCCACCCCCGCCAGGCAGGACACCAGCCCGCCCAGCAGCAGCCAGGCCTCGGCCTGGCCGTAGCTCAGGGGCAGCACGCAGTCCGGCGCGGTGATCTGCAGCGAGGCCGAAAGCCCCCGGGCGCCGAACAGCGCCAGCTGCACGGCCACAAACACCCCGGTGCACACCGCAAAGGCGCCCCCGGCAAAGACCAGGGCGGCGGCCAGCTTGGCGGCGGCCAGCCGCCCGCGGCCGTGGCGGGCACAGTGGCTGACGGTGTACACCCGGGTGTGCACCTCGCCGCAGAAGACCGGTGCCACCGCCGCGCAGAGCAGCAGCCCCACCAGAAAGATCACGTTGCCCAGCTGGACGATCTCGGCCTCGTGGCCGTCCACCCAGTCGTAGACAAAGGGGATGCTCACCCGGTCGTTCAGCGCCCGCAGAGCGGCCTGCCGGTCGGCGGGGGCGGCGTCGATCATCGCCGCCACATGGCGGGCCCGCAGGGTGTACAGCTGTGCCAGGGCATCGTCGTCCAGGGCGGTGCTCTGTGCGGGCCAGTTTGCCCAGGATATCTCCCCCGCCTCGGTGAACACCCGGGCTGCCATATACAGTATGTCCCCCGCCACATAGGCGTCGGCGCCGTTCAGGTCCCCCGCCGGCTGCTGCAGCACGGTGCGGCAGCGGTCCCGGGCGGCGCACAGCGTTTCGGCGGTCAGCGGGCCGTGCCAGGCCGCGGCGTCGGCGGTGGCCTGGACACTGCGGGACCGGGCCTGCCAGGTGGGGGCCGCCACCTCCACCCCGAAGCTGTAGTTGGAAAAGCCCAGGAACAGGGCGGACCCCGCCGCCAGCACCAGGCTGACCGCCAGAATCACCCGGGTCATCCGGCGTTTCAGGATTTTTATCAGTTCCCATCCAAACAGCGTCATGGTTTTTCCTCCTCGTCGGCAAAGTGCCACAGGTAGACGTCCTCCAGCGTGGGCTCGGCGGGGGTTGCCCCCGCGGGCGGGTCGGCGGTGATCAGCCGCAGCTCCACCGTCCCCTCCGGGCCGGTGTGGTGCAGGTTGGCCACCGTGTACACCCCTTCCAGCCGGGCGGCGGTGGCGGCGTCGGTGCGCAGCGTCCACACCTTGCCCCGGGCGGTGGCGGCCAGGGCGGACACGGTGCCCCGCTCCACAATGCGCCCGGCCTTCATCAGCAGGATCTCGTCGGCGATGGCCTCCACGTCGGAGACGATGTGGGTGGACAGCAGCACGGTGCGGCCCTTGGCATAGTCGGCAATGAGGTTGCGGAACCGCACCCGTTCCCGGGGGTCCAGCCCCGCCGTGGGCTCGTCCAGAATGAGGATCCGGGGGTCGTTGAGCATGGCCTGGGCGATGCCCAACCGCTGGCGCATGCCGCCGGAGTAGGCCCGCAGCTTCTTTTTGCCCGCGTCGGTCAGCCCCACCTGGGCCAGCAGTTCCCCGGTGCGGCGGGCGGTCTCGGCCCGGGTCAGCCCCTTGAGCGCCGCGATGTACCGCAAAAATTCCGGCCCCGTAAAGTCGGGGTAGAACCCGAAATCCTGGGGCAGATACCCCAGCAGCGCCCGGTATTCCTCCCCCAGGCGGGCGATGTCCGCCCCGCCGTACCGCACGGTGCCGGCAGTGGGTTCCAGAATGCCGCACAGCATCCGCATCAGGGTGGTCTTGCCGGCGCCGTTGGCCCCCAGCAGGCCGTAGACCCCCTCCCCCAGGGTCAGGGTCACCTCCTGCACGGCGGCGGTGTGTTGGTAGCGCTTGGTCAGTTGTTCGGTCTGCAATGCTTCCATGGTGGTTTCCTCCTTGTTCACAGGGTGGCCCGCAGGCCGCCCCGGGTCAGCCGTCGGCTTTGCCAGGCCAGCGCCAGCGCCGACACCGCCAGCGCCGCCGCCCACAGGGGGCGCACGTCTTGGCTGTACAGCCAGCTTTGCAGCCGGTCGGCGGGCAGCAGTACCAACAGGGCGCTGGTGCCCACCACCGCCAGGGCCACCCGGCCGAAGGCGGCGGGTTTCAGCCGGCGCAGCAGCGCCAGGCAGAGGGCGCTGACCACCGTGAAGGGGGTCAGGCAGTAGAGCAGCACCGCCCCCAGGTCGGCCCGGTGCACGGCGCTGCCCACCAGGGCCAGCACCGCCAGCAGCACCCCGTCGCAGGCGCCGAAAATCAGCAGCCGGGCGGCGGTGACCTTGGGCAGGCTGTACCGGGTCACCAGTTCCAGCTCCACCATGCCCTGGTGGTAGACCCGGGCCAGGTCCTGGACGTTGGCCACCAGCAGCAGCGGGGCCGCGGCGGCGCACAGGGCGTACCGTCGCAGCGGCAGGCCGGTGGAGGCCACCAGCACCAGCAGCCCGGCCAGCAGGGCAAACTGCAACACCCACATCCGTTTGCGGATGAACCCCGCCTGCGTCCACACAAAGGTCCAGCCGGTGGGCCGGGGCGGCGGCAGGGTGCGCAGCAGCGCCACGGTGTCCGACGCATCGGACGGCGGGGGCGGCGGCGGGGCGTTCCGGTGCAGCAGGGCCGCCCAGTCGGGTTCAGCGGTGCGTTTCATGGCAGTTCCTCCTTCAGCAGTTCCCGCAGGCGGCGCTTGGCCCGCTGCAGGCGGTAGCGCACCACCGGTACGGTGGTGTGGGTGATGGCGGCGATTTCCGGCGCGGTGAACCCCCGGTCGTAGTAGAGCAGCAGGGCATCCCGCTGGGCAAAGGGCAGCGCCGCCAGGGCCGCCCGCACCAGCAGCGCGGTGTCGCTGTCGGGGGGTGGGGCGCCGGGGTCCCGCCGGGTTTCCGGCAGGTCCTCCAGGGCCAGGGGCTTTTTGCGCTTGCACCAGTCCTTGCACAGGTTGCCGGCGATGGTGTACAGATAGTTCAGTTCCCGCCCGGTGTGGACATACCGGTCCCGGTGCTGCCAGAACCGCAGGAAGGTGGTCTGGGTCAGGTCCCGGGCGACCTCCTGCCCGCCGGTATGCCGCCAGCAATAGCCGTAGATTGTATCGTAATGCGCCAGCACCAGCGCTTCCAGTTCGTCCTGCTGCATCCTTTCACCACCGTTCACTGTATATAACGAACCGTATCCCCCAAACGGAGGATCCCCGCCACAAATTGTACCACAAAAAAGCCCCCGCCGGGCTGAACCGAACCAGTAAAAACGGACAATAGACAAAACGCCCCCTGTGTAGGAAA
>ERZ1643251.4200-NODE-4200-length-12725-cov-5.167167_pt1 | contig 12725 bp, 19 predicted proteins | sample MGYA00579261_ERZ1643251 | MGnify/ENA primary metagenome ERZ1643251 (study PRJEB29033, sample SAMEA4952267) | chicken gut metagenome | biome: Broiler Chicken; feature: Gastrointestinal Tract; material: Caecum | place: Ireland | collected 2018 | study: Broiler... | reverse complement strand
GCCGGTATCCGTTGATTCAGACATGGAAGACCTCTTAAGGAAAGCCATGAACCAGAACTTCGTCCCCGTGGTAGACGACCAAAAGAAATTCATCGGCATTGTGACGAGAAAGAGTATTATCGAATACTGCTACGAGCGTATAAAAAAGTAGCGGAAAAAATGAGCGAAAAAAATGGCAGAAAAAAACAGGATTTCTATTGACTTTAGGAAAATCCGTATGCTATACTACAACAGTATGCCGCACAATGAGGTTTAAGCTCTGCTCATGCAGACACCGTAATTGGCGAGTAATGATAATAGGAGGTGCCATATGTACGCGATTATAGCAACAGGTGGTAAACAGTACAAAGTAGCTGAAGGCGATATCATTAAAGTGGAGAAACTTGGTGTAGAAGCTGGCGAGACTTATACATTTGACCAGGTGCTTGCAGTGAACAACGATAAGCTCATCGTTGGAACACCGACTGTAGAAGGTGCAACAGTTACAGCTTCTGTGATCGGCGACGGCAAGGCAAAGAAAGTTATCGTTTACAAGTATAAGAGAAAAACTGGATACCATAAGAAAAACGGACACAGACAGCAGTACACAGCTGTTAAGATCGAGAAGATCAACGCTTAATCTGCGGTTCCGTATGATCAGGGTAACAGTTTACAAAAACAGCCGGCATGAATACACAGGATTTGACGTCGAAGGACATGCGGGATACGATGATCCCGGAAAGGATGTCGTATGCGCGGCAGTCTCAGCGCTTGTTATCAACGCGGTCAATTCTGTTGAGCATTTTACGGATGACGAGACGAGCTGCGTCATTGACGAAGAGAGCGGAAGCATTGCTTTGCGTTTCAGCCAGATCCCGTCACACGATGCCGCGCTTCTTCTTGATTCCATGATCCTTGGTCTGGAAGAGATGGAAGAAAACAATGAATACGAACCATACATTGACATTATTTTCAAGGAGGTGTGAGTACCATGATGAAAATGAATCTTCAGTTTTTTGCTCATAAAAAGGGAGTTGGTTCTACAAAGAACGGACGTGATTCCGAGTCTAAGAGACTGGGCGCTAAAAGAGCGGACGGACAGTTTGTAAAAGCCGGAAATATCCTTTACAGACAGCGCGGAACAAAGATCCATCCGGGTCTGAATGTAGGACGCGGCGGAGACGACACTCTGTTCGCACTTGTTGACGGTGTAGTGAGATATGAAAGAAAAGGCAGAGACAAGAAACAGGTTTCTATCTATCCGGTAGCTGAATAATCGAACTGGACATACTTCACTCGCATAACAGTAACCAGAAGAGAAAGCCCCAGACAGAAGTCTGGGGCTTTTGTAGAACAAAGTTTGGTCATGTGTTGAGCCGTGAGAGCGGAGCATGCTTGCATGGTCCGGCGAGCGGCGCTCCCGGACTTTGTGATAACACTGACTAACGCGCGAAAAGACCGCGCGAAGTCTATAGGCAGGAGAAAATACTATGTTTGCAGACAGAGCGAAAATCTATATCCGTTCCGGCAAGGGCGGCGACGGGCACTGCAGCTTCCGCAGGGAATTGTATGTCCCAAACGGCGGCCCGGACGGCGGCGACGGCGGGCGCGGCGGGGATCTCATCTTTGAAGTGGATGAAGGTCTCAACACCCTTTCCGATTACCGACACAAGAGGAAATATGCCGCAGGGGACGGAGAACCCGGCGGGAAGAGAAGATGCCACGGGAAGGACGGAAAAGACCTGATACTTCCTGTCCCGGAGGGCACTGTGATCAAAGAAGCTGTCACAGGCAAGGTGATTGCGGATATGTCGGGCGATAACCGCCATCAGGTTGTGTTAAAAGGCGGCAAGGGCGGCCTTGGCAACCAGCATTTCGCCACGGCGACCATGCAGGTGCCAAAGTATGCGCAGCCGGGACAACCCGCGAAAGAACTGGAAGTGCAGCTTGAGCTGAAAGTGATCGCGGACGTGGGACTGATCGGTTTCCCAAATGTGGGGAAATCCACCCTTCTTTCCCGTGTCACGAACGCAGACCCGAAGATCGCCAACTATCATTTCACCACCTTAAATCCGAATCTTGGAGTAGTTGACCTTGACGGCGCGAATGGATTCGTTATGGCGGATATTCCGGGACTGATCGAAGGCGCTTCCGAGGGAGTCGGACTGGGGCATGAATTTCTGCGTCACATCGAGCGTACAAAGCTCATGATCCACGTGGTTGATGCCGCAGGTTCCGAGGGCAGAGATCCGGTGGAGGACATTTACAAGATCAATGAAGAGCTAAGAGCGTATAACCCGGAGATAGCAAATCGTCCGCAGGTCATCGCGGCCAATAAGACAGATCTGATCTACGCAGAGGGTGAAGATCCGACGGACCGTCTGAAAAAAGAATTTGAGCCGCAGGGCATCAAAGTGTTCCCGATCTCCGGCGCGACGGGAAAAGGTGTGTCTGAGCTTCTATATTATGTGAGCGCAGAGCTTGACATGCTTGACCGCACACCCGTTGTATTCGAGCAGGAGTATTTCCCCGAGGACGAGCTTATCTATGAGGAGCTTCCGTACACAGTGGAAGTGCAGGATGGGATGTATGTCGTGGAAGGGCCGAAGATCGAGAAGATGCTCGGCTATACGAATCTGGATTCTGAGAAAGGCTTTGCTTTCTTCCAGAAGTTCTTAAAAGAGACAGGCATCCTCGGCGAGCTGGAGGCAAAAGGCATTCAGGAGGGCGATACCGTAAGGATGTACGGCCTGCAGTTTGATTATTATAAATAAGTCCTGTATCCGTCACAGGGCAGCCATATATAAGGAGAAAAGAATGACAACAAAACAGAGAGCATATTTAAAAAGCCTTGCCATGACCATGGAACCCATCTTTCAGGTGGGGAAATCCAGCATGACGCCCGGACTTACAGAGGCCATATCCGAGGCGCTTGCGGCGCGGGAGCTGATCAAGGTGAGCGTGTTAAAAAACTGTGCCGACGACCCGAGAGAGCTGGCTGAGCTGATCGCAGAGCGCACCCGCTCACAGGTCGTTCAGGTGATCGGCAAGAAGATCGTTCTCTACAGAGAAGGAAAGGACGAGAAAAAGAAGATCAATCTTCCATTATAAGGAGGTTCTATGAAGGTCGGTATTATGGGCGGGACATTCGATCCTATCCATATCGGGCATCTGTTGTTAGGCGAATTTGCTTATGAAGATTTCCACATGGATGAGATCTGGTTTATGCCAAACAGAAACCCGCCTCACAAAGTGGCGGAGCACACAGAGGAGGCCATGCACCACCGCATCGAGATGGTAAAGCTTGCCGTCCGTGATGTGCCCCACTTTTCGCTCAGTCTTTACGAGGCAGAGACAGAGGCGCACTCCTACACATACAGCACACTCAGAGAATTTAACAGACGCTGCCCTGACGATGATTTTTATTTTATTCTGGGCGCGGACTCTCTTTTCGCGATCGAAGAGTGGAGGAATTTTGAAGAAATTTTCCCCGCCTGTACGATCCTTGCCGCCATGCGTGACGACAAGGACGCTCAGAGCATGCAGCTCCAGATCGATTATCTTAGTGAGCGCTACGGAGCGCGCATCGAGCTTTTGCGGGCGCCTCTTGTGGAAATCTCTTCCACTACCATCCGCAGGCGCGCGTCTCTTGACCTGAGCGTCCGCTATATGGTGCCTGACGCGGTGGCTGATTATATAAAGAGACACCAGCTCTACAAGAAAAGAGGGTAAAGCTTATGACAGAGCAGTTGACAGAGATCAGGAAAACACTTCACAAAAAACTGAAAAAAGAACGGTATGAGCACACGATCGGCGTGATGTACACCGCAGCGTCCCTCGCCATGTGCCATGGGGCGGATATACAAAAGGCCCTTACCGCGGGACTTCTCCATGACTGCGGCAAATACTGCCCGGCAAAGGAGCAGATCAGTCTTTGTGAAAAATACAACATCAGCCTCACAAAGTCCGAAGTGGAGATGCCCGCCCTTATCCACGCGAAGCTGGGGGCATATCTGGCAGAAGAGAAGTACGGCGTCACGGATCAGGAAATACTGGATGCCATCCGTTATCACACGACCGGACGACCGGACATGACACTGCTTGAGAAAATCATTTATATCGCGGATTATATCGAGCCTAACCGCAGACAGATCCCCGGCCTTGATGAGATTCGGGGCGTTGTATTTCAGGATATCGACCGCGCCGTATATCTCTCTGCCCGGAGGACAGTACAATATCTTACAGACAGCGACAAACCGGCCGATCCTATGACAGTGAGCACATATGAATATTATGAAAAGTAAAGAGGAGGAACAGGATGAATCAGTCGAAAGAAATGGCACGTATTGCCTATAATGCGTTGAATGATAAGAAGGGCGAGGATATCAGGATCATCGATATCACAGGCGTCTCTGTCCTTGCTGATTATTTCATCATCGCCAACGGAAACAGTGACAGTCAGGTCAATGCCCTTGTGGATAATGTGGAAGAAGAGCTCCACAAGGCAGGATACACCCTCAGACAGAGAGAAGGCAGATCCTCGGGAAACTGGGTGCTCCTTGATTTTGGCGATATCATCGTCCACGTGTTTGATAAAGAAAACCGCCTGTTCTATGATCTGGAAAGAATCTGGCAGGATGGAAAAAGCGTTTCTGCGGAAAAATTACAATTATGATGGAATGGCACTGATGGTCATGCTGGACGCAGAAAACCGGTTTTTGCCTTTACAATATAAAGAAATTCAGTTATTATTTCTTTATAAAGGAGGTGCTAAGTATGCCAACAATCCGTTCAAGCGCAGATTTACGCAACAGTTACAATGAAATATCCACCTTCTGTCACGAATACTCGGAGCCTGTTTTTATTACCAAGAACGGGAAGGGCGACCTTGCCGTTATGAGCATTGAGGCATATGAACAGCTTGCAGGCCGCTGTGAACTTTACGGTCTGATCCAAGAGGGCATGGATGACCTTGCCGCCGGAAAGACCCGCCCGTTTTCCGAAGCCATGACAGACATTCGGAGCCGCAGGAAACGATGAGTTACCGTCTGCACATCACAAGCACTGCCGAAAGGGATTTGACCCAGAGCGCTGATTATATTGAATTTGTCCTGAAAAACCCTTCCGCTGCAGATTCGCTCTTAGAGGAAGCAGACCGCAAGATCAATGCCTTGCTGCCCTTTCCGAAAGAGCATCCTCTGGTGGATGACAAACTGCTTGCATCCTTGGGCATCCGGTTCGTGCAGGTAAAAAATTATCTTGCCTTTTACGTTGTTTCCGAAGCGGAAGAACAGATTACCGTTGTCCGTTTTCTCTATGCGAAAAGCAACTGGCTGTCCATCCTCAAATCGGGATTTTCCCTTATCTAAAGCGTCCCTCCCCATCGGCACGGGGAGGGATAATTGTCGCTAGATTGTAAACCGTTTTTGTGTTAAAGATTTACAATCTAACTTTGATATGCTATATTAGAATAGTTGGAGAGGTGATAACATGACGACAAGGGAAAAGATTCTTGAGCTTTTGGAGGCGGAGCGCGGCGTTTATTTCTCCGGGGAGGATATCGCAGGGCGGCTGTCCGTATCCAGAGCCGCCGTCTGGAAAGCAGTCAAAGCTCTTCAAAAGGACGGCTACGCGATCGACGCTGTGACAAACAAGGGGTACTGCCTTTCGGCGGAAACGGATATTTTATCGGTTCAGGGAATCCGGAAATATCTGAATCGCGAGATCGCAGGCTCAGATATTTCCGTTTTGCAGACAGCGGCATCAACCAATGCGCTTCTCCGTGAGAAGGCAGACAGCGGGGCGCCGGAGGGGTGTATGATCTTGGCAAATGAGCAGACCGGCGGCAGGGGGAGACTAAGCCGCAGTTTCTTTTCGCCGCAGGACACAGGCATCTACATGAGCCTGCTTCTCCGCCCGGAAAATTATTCTGCAAAAGAGGCGGTCAGGATCACCACCATGGCGGCTGTAGCCATGTGTGAGGCAATAGAATCCGTCTCAGATGAAAAGGCAGCGATTAAGTGGGTCAATGATATTTATGTGCGGGGGAAAAAGGTATGCGGTATTTTGACAGAGGGGTCTTTCAGCCTAGAAAGCGGGTTGCTTGAATACGCCGTATTGGGAATCGGGATCAACCTTTATCCGCCGGAAGACGGGTTCCCAAGAGAGCTGGCGGATATAGCGGGAGCTGTTTTTCAGACAAAGCAGGACGACGCGAAAAACCGTATTGTCTCTGAGTTTCTGAACCGTTTTTATTCCTATTATCAAGAGGCGGATCAGGAGAGATACGTAGGGCAGTACCAAAAGCGCAGCTTTGTAGTCGGAAAGCAGGTGACCATATTGTCGGCAGGTAAACAAAGGGACGCCCTTGTACTGGGAATCGACGATCAGTGCCGCCTACTGGTAAGATATGACGACGGGACAGAAGACTGCTGTTCATCCGGCGAGATCAGTGTCCGTCTTACACAGGATGGCTCTCTATAACAGACTATGCAAAGGAAATAAACTGAACAGGATGTGATAAATCATGACAGAGTTAGAACGATTAACAGAAAAAGTATTAAATGGCGGACAGGTCACCAAAGAAGAAGCGCTGAGCCTGTATGAGCAGCCTTTGGAGGAGCTGTGCGAGAGCGCGGATCAGATTCGCAGAAGGTTTTGCGAGGATCAGTTTGACATCTGCACGATCATCAACGGGAAAAGCGGCCGCTGCTCTGAGAACTGTAAATTCTGCGCCCAGTCGGCCCATAATCACACTGACGCGGCGGAGTATCCTCTGCTTGAGGACGAAGAGATCGTAGGGCAGGCAAGGGTAAATCATGAGCAGGGAGTTCTCCGTTATTCCATTGTAACCTCTGGAAAACGCCTCTCAGACACAGAGGTTGACCGGATGTGTGATACGGTGCAAAAGATCAAAGATGAGGTCGGAATTTCTGTCTGTGTCTCCTTCGGACTGTTAAGCGAGGAGCAGTTCCGCAGATTAAAGGAGGCAGGAGCAACGCGGGTACATAATAATCTGGAAACCTCGCGCCGTAATTTCCCTAATGTCTGTACCACACATACCTTTGACGACAAGGTACAGTCCATACGCGCGGCACAGGCGGCAGGACTTACCGTATGCAGCGGCGGGATTATGGGACTGGGCGAAACGGCTGAGGATCGGATCGATATGGCGCTGACGCTGCGGGAGCTGGGGATCAAGAGTGTCCCTGTAAATATGCTAAATCCCATCCCCGGAACACCTTTTGAAAATAATACCAAACTGACAGAGGAGGATATGCGTCGTATCGTCGCGGTGTACCGTTTTATTCTGCCTGACGCTTCCATACGGCTCGCCGGCGGCAGGGGACTGCTTGCGGATAAGGGAAAGAGCTGCTTTACTTCCGGAGCGAACGCCGCGATCTCCGGCGATATGCTGACCACTGCCGGGATCACTACGAAAACTGATATGGAAATGATAAAGGAATTAGGCTATAAGGCGGTGCTTTGCAATGAGTAAGAATTTATTTATCACAGGAACCGGGACGGATATGGGAAAGACTTATGTGTCCGGTCTTATCTTGAAAAAATTTCAGGATCACAACAAAAATGCCGCTTATTATAAAGCAGCTATGAGCGGGAATGACTGCGAGCCGGACGGCGCCCTCATCCCGGGGGACGCTCTGCATGTTAAGACAGTTTCCGGCATCGGACAGCCTCTGGAAGAGATGTGCCCGTATGTATACGAAACAGCAGTTTCCCCGCATCTGGCGGCCCAGATGGAGGGCGATCCCGTTGATATGGAAGTGGTGCTCCGAACATTTGATGATGTATGCCGCAGGTACGACTATGTCACGGCAGAAGGCTCCGGAGGTATTCTGTGTCCGCTGCGTTTTGATAAGCAGAAAATTCAGTTAGAGGATTTTATCAAAGCGCGCGGCTTAAACTGTCTGATCATCGCGGACGCAGGACTTGGGACAATCAATTCCGTCGTGCTGACGGCAGAGTACATGAAAACCCGAGATATTCAGGCGAAAGGCATCATCTTCAACCATTACGAGCCGGGGAACCGTCTGCATGAAGACAACCGCTTCATGTGCGAAGCGATGACAGGACTAAAAGTTCTGGCCTGTGTCAAACATAACGATACAGAGCTTGACATTCCGTTTGAAGAACTGGAAGCGCTGTATGAGTGACAGAAGAAAGTATGTCCGCTTGGCTCGTTGCCTGCGGATATAAAAAGGCAAAGGAAGGAAAGGGAAAATGATCTGGTATCCTTATGAACAGATGAAAACAATGAAAACTCCTTATAAGATCGTAAATGCAGAGGGAGTGTATCTTTATACTGAGGATCAGAAGCTGATTGATTCTGTATCCTCATGGTGGAGCGTCATTCACGGCTACAAACATCCTGCGCTCAACAAAGCCATTGAAGCACAGCTTGAGACATTTGCCCATGTGATGCTTGGCGGACTTACCCACGAGTCCGCCAACAAGCTGTCCGACAAGCTGCAAAGCTGGCTTCCCGGGGATCTGGACTATTGTTTCTTTTCTGATTCCGGCAGCGTGGCTGTTGAAGTGGCCCTGAAAATGGCCCTGCAATATTATATGAACAAGGGCGAGACAAACCGCACCATGGTGCTCGCGCTGGAGCATGCCTATCACGGCGATACGTTTAAGACAATGGAAGTGGGAGATGACGAGGATTATCACTTTGTCTTAAACGCATACGGCGAGAGTAAATACGTCGTACACATCCCCACAGAAACAGAAGCGCTGGAAAAAGCATTTGCACAGTATCATGACCGCCTCAACTGCTTTATCGTGGAACCTCTGCTTCAAGGAGCCGGAGGTATGCGGATGTATGATATTTCCTTCTTAGAGCGCGCCAGAGAGCTTTGCGACCAGTACGGCGTACTTCTTATTTTTGACGAGGTGGCCACTGGATTCGGGCGCACTGGGAAGCGCTTCGTGGCGGACCTTGTTCTGCCTGATATCCTTGTCCTCGGTAAGGCGCTGACCGGAGGATATATCGGCCACGCAGCCACAGTGGCAAACCACAAGGTGTATGACGGCTTCTATGACGATGATCCCGAACATGCTCTCATGCACGGTCCCACATTCATGGGAAATGCCCTTGCCTGCAGTGTGGCATTGGAATCTGTCGAGCTGTTCGAACAGGGAGATTATATGTCCAAGATCCGCAGAATCGAAGAGATCACCCGACGCGAGATGGAAGGCTTTACCGACCCCCGGATCAAAGAAGTCCGCATCATGGGCGGATGCGTGTGTATCGAAGTATACGATTCCGCCTCCATCAAAGGCTATCAGCAGTTCGCGTATGAGAGAGGGGTGTTCAGCCGCCCGTTCCTAAATTATATGTATGCGATGGTACCATATGTAATAGAAGAAGAGGAGCTTGTGAAAGTTCTCGCCACGATGAAAGAGTGGTTTTTAGAAAATACAGTTATCGCACGAAAGACAAAGTGAATCTATAAAAAGAAGACCATGCAGCATGGAAAATAATATCCGTACATTGCATGATCTTCTTTTTTCTTACACAAGAGGAACTCTTTACTTTATCTGCAAGAAGTATGTCCATCTAATCGAAAAATCTCATTACCCCAATCACCTTGCCTAAAATAGTGACTTCTTTCACGATAATAGGGTCCATGAAGTCGTTCTCCGGCTGGAGACGGAACACGCCTTCTTCCTTATAGAAAGTCTTGACCGTGGCGCCGTCTTCAATAAGAGCAACGACCATATTGCCGTTGGAAGCAGTGCTGCCTTCCTCTACAAGGACGTAATCACCGTCCAGAATCCCCGCATTAATCATACTTTCTCCCCTTACCTTGAGAAGAAATGTCTGCCTGTTCGGCATACGATCTGCGGGGAACGGGAAGTAGTCCTCAATATTTTCCTCCGCGAGAATCGGCTGTCCTGCGGCAACCCTTCCGATGATCGGCACATTTACCATCTCTCTGCGGACAAGATTAAAATCATCGTCCAGTATCTCGATGGCTCTAGGCTTTGTCGGATCGCGCCGGATAAAACCGTTTTTCTCCAGTGTCTCGAGGTGGGAGTGGACAGAGGAGGTGGATTTTAGTCCGACCGCCTCGCAAATCTCGCGCACCGCGGGCGGAAAACCCCTCTGCAATATCTGTGATTTGATATACTCTAATATTTCCTTCTGTTTTTTACTTATTTTACCCTGTGCCATAATTCCCTCCGAATCAACTTTGTTAAAGATATAGTAGCACAGCAGGAAGAAAAAAGCAAACATTTGTTGCGAAAATATGTTCGATTTTTCTGTTGACAAACGCTTGTTCGTGTAATATAATACAGTCATAGAACAGATGTTTGCAAAGAATAGATGTTCGATATAGAGTATACTTGTATACAATTTCATCCGACTGATTTTCAGAGTGTCAGAAGGCAGAAGATTTCGAATACATTGACGGCAGACATCAATATTCAGGCTGATTTAGAGGGATACAGCGGATAAAAGGGGGAGATTCATCATGAGAAGAAAAGTATCAAAGCGCAGGTTAAGAAACAGAATCCGTAATTTGTGTGCAACAGTTATAATCGCCTTAGCAGGCTCTATAATATTCGGAGCATTTCTTGTGTCTGCACATGAGAATACATCGGTTTCTGTCTATTATAAGAGCATTGAGATACAACACGGGGATACACTTTGGAATATTGCTGAGGATACGATGACTTCCGAGTATGATTCCACGGCTGAATATGTTGAGGTGCTTAAAGATATGAACAACCTTTCATCCGATCAGATTCATGCAGGCAGCCACCTGATGATTGCCTATGAAGCCTCAGAGCTTAAGTAAGTTTAAGTATGTGAAAGTTTTGGTATCAATATACATCCCTATGTATTGATATATATATGTACACTCCATATGTACACCTCCAAGACAGCCGGAAAGCATCAATACTCAGAAGAAGATGGCTTTCCGGCTGTTCTTATACACAGATCAATCTATACGACAAATACTGATTTTTCCAAAAGATATAGACATAAAAAGACATCTATGGTACAATAACCGTGGATTTAATACTAATTACATATATATAAGGGGATAAATGCCATGGGGAATAATTCAATCAGCGACAACAATTCAAACACAAAGACTTATCATGAACAAAAATATATTGATAACACATTACGGCTGCGGCAGATCTTAAAGACGCTTCCGCCTTTTGCAAAGGATTATTTCCGTGCCGTGGAGCCGACTACCTCCGCGCGGACAAGGATTTCTTACGCATATGATATCCGTGTTTTCTTTCATTTTTTAATGGAGAACAATCCGGTTTATAAGAATTACACAGTCGATCAGTTCACGCTTGCCGATCTGGAGCGGCTTGAGCCTGTGGATATCGAAGAATATCAGGAATACCTTAAGGTCTATGAAAATAAGGAAAACAAACAGGTCACCAACACAGAAAAAGGCCTTGCGCGCAAGATGTCCGCTCTCAGAAGCTTTTACGGATATTTCTATAAGAGACAGGCAATCACGAATAATCCCACGCTCCTTGTAGATATGCCGAAGCTTCATGAAAAAGCGATCATACGTCTGGATACTGACGAGGTTGCCAAGCTGCTTGATTATGTTGACCACGGCGGCGACGATCTCACCGGACAGCGCAAAGCCTATTTTGAAAAGACAAAAAACCGTGATCTTGCGATCCTGACGCTCCTTCTTGGCACAGGCATCCGTGTATCCGAGTGTGTGGGACTGGACATACAGGATGTTGATTTTAAGAACAACGGCATCAAAGTGACGCGAAAAGGCGGAAATGAGATGGTCGTCTATTTTGGCGAGGAGGTGGAGAACGCGCTGAAAACCTATCTCTATACAACGAGAAAGACCACTCTCCCGCTCCCGGGCCATGAAAACGCGCTTTTCCTCTCCACCCAGAGAAAGCGCATGGGCGTTCAGGCGGTGGAAAATATGGTGAAAAAATACGCCCGTCAGGTCACGCCCAATAAGAAAATCACTCCCCACAAGCTGCGCAGTACCTATGGCACCGCGCTTTACAAGGAAACAGGCGATATTTATCTCGTGGCGGACGTTCTCGGCCACAAGGATGTAAACACAACGAAAAAGCACTATGCAGCCATCGATGAAAACCGGAGACGCAAGGCAGCCGACGCCGTCAAATTAAGGGAAGTATAGCTTATTAAGGCGTTCACCGGCTTAAGGCTGTCGGTATCTTCTTAGGACGATCACATATAATCTGGACAGGTTGCGGGCGTACTGCGTCATCAGCGCGGACAGATCCGGCCGTCCTTCAATATAGCGCTGATATTTCATTCCCTCTATATTTTTTATTCTTTTTTCTTTCTTTAGATGAAGCATTTCCTGAATCTGGTTGAGTACGTGATCCGTATAATAGATATACTGCTCCATGATCCGTCTCTCGGCCAGATTCCCTTTTTTATGCTTTACATGGAAGAGCATCTGCTGTATTTCCGACGCCATCCGCCATGTGACTGATAATATATTATAGTAATACTCCTGCTTTTCCTTCTCTTTTTCTATCTTGGGGAGATATTCCCTGATCTGTGCGTGAACCATATGATACTGGATCTGCGCGTCGCAGAGTCTCCAGTAGTCCAACGGCTCTGTCAGCGCGTTTTCCAGAATACGCAGATACATATGGTGCATGTGGAAGATCATCTGGAAATTATAGCGGAACTGGCTTCCAAGGCTGGTAGGAAAGAAAAACCTGTTTATGACAAGCACGAA
>ERZ1643251.4195-NODE-4195-length-12732-cov-5.402698_pt1 | contig 12732 bp, 11 predicted proteins | sample MGYA00579261_ERZ1643251 | MGnify/ENA primary metagenome ERZ1643251 (study PRJEB29033, sample SAMEA4952267) | chicken gut metagenome | biome: Broiler Chicken; feature: Gastrointestinal Tract; material: Caecum | place: Ireland | collected 2018 | study: Broiler... | reverse complement strand
CGCCAGCATATGAACGCCCTGAACATCCTGGCCACCTACCAATGGCTGCGGGAGAACCCCAACGCGGACTTTGTGCCCCACACCTTCTTCTTTGGGGCCAAGGCCGCCCCGGGCTACTACTTTGCCAAGCAGATCATCCAATTTATCGCTGCCCTGGCCAAGGCCATCAACAGCGATGAACGGGTGAACAAAAAGCTGAAGGTCATCTTTGTGGAGAACTACTGCGTCACCTGGGCCGAGCTGCTGACCCCCGCCGCGGAGATCAGCGAGCAGATCTCCCTGGCCGGCACAGAGGCCTCTGGCACCAGCAACATGAAGTTTATGATCAACGGCGCGGTCACTCTGGGCACCTTGGACGGCGCCAACGTGGAGATCCACCAGACCGTGGGGGACGAGAACATCATTCTCTTCGGCATGACCGCCTCTCAGGTGGAAGAGCTCAAGCGCACGGGCTACCACCCCAACAACCAGTACCAGAACGACGGCCTCATCCACCGGGCCATGGATGAGATGGGCTCTATGAACGGCGGCCAGTTCAAGGATATTTTCAATGCCTTGCTCCGGGAGGACCGCTACATGGCCCTGGCGGACCTGCGCTCCTATCACGAGGCCCAGCAGCGGGCAATGGCGCTGTACCGCGACCAGCAGAACTGGAACCGCATGTCCCTGGTGAACATCGCCGGGGCAGGCCGTTTTGCCGCGGACCGGGCCATCCGGGATTACTGCGGGAATATCTGGCACGCCTCCCCCGTGCCCCCGGTCAAGAACCTGAACGCCAAAAAATTGGAGAAATAACCCTCTCGCAAGTCTACAACAAAAAGCGCAGCGTGAGCCGGAGCCCTTGAGAAGCCAGGCCTTGCGCCGCGCTTTTTCTTGGGGCGCTCTCTGTAAAGCCCCGTTAGAATCTCAGTGAAATTTTGGAAAGAAGGCGCAAAGCAGCATGTTTAATTCCCGCAGCCGGAAATACCGGGACCCCCTTGGGGCCGTGGCGGACGGCACCTCCATCCATTTCCGCATCACACTCCCCCGAGAGCTGAGCTGTTCGGCCGCCCATCTCATCATCCAGCGGGAGGGCGGTCAGATCCAGGTGCTGGATTTGTTCTGGTGCGGCATGAACGGAAATTCCCAGGAGTGGTGGGAATGCCACTTTACCCCGGAAGAGCCCGGCCTCTATTTCTATCACTTTGAGGTGCGCACCCACCGGGGCAGCCAAAGGCTCTCCCGTGGATTTGCCGGGGACGGCATCTTCGGCGGCAACAACCAGTGGCAGCTGACGGTGTACGACAAAAACTTCAAGACCCCCGACTGGCTGGAAGGCGGCGTGATGTACCAAATCTTCCCGGACCGGTTCTTCAAATCCCAGCAGCCCAAGGAGAACATCCCCTCTGGCCGGACGTTCCACAGCGATTGGTCCCAGCAGCCCGTGTGGGCCCCCAACGAACAGGGAGTCATCACCAACACGGACTTCTTTGGAGGGGACCTGCGGGGCATTCAGGAGAAACTGCCCTATTTGAAGGAGCTGGGCGTCACCTGCCTGTATTTGAACCCCATTTTCGAATCCCACTCCAACCACCGCTATGACACGGCGGACTACTCGAAAATCGACCCCCTGCTGGGGAACGAGGAGGACTTCCGCAGCCTGTGCGCCGAGGCGAAAAAACGGGGCATCCGGGTGCTGGTGGACGGGGTCTTCAGCCACACCGGCAGCGACAGCGTGTATTTCAACCGGGAGGGCCGCTACCCCACCCAGGGGGCGTACAACTCGCAGCAGTCCCCCTATTACTCCTGGTACACCTTCCGCCAGTGGCCCCAAAACTACGAGTGCTGGTGGAATTTTGAGACCCTGCCCAACGTGAAGGAGACCGAGCCCAGCTTTAACGAGTATATCAATGGGGAGAACGGCATCATCCGCAAATGGCTGCGGGCCGGGGCATCTGGCTGGCGGCTGGATGTGGCCGACGAGCTGCCCGACCAATTTCTGGACAACCTTACTGCTGCGGCAAAAGCAGAGAGCCCGGACGCGGTTGTGCTGGGAGAAGTGTGGGAGGACGCCTCTAACAAGACGGCTTACGGTGTGCGGCGGCGCTACCTGCTGGGGGGCCAGCTGGACACAGTGATGAACTATCCCTTCCGGGACGCCATTTTCGCTTTTCTGCTGGGCGGCGACCCCCGGAATTTTGCGGAATCTGTGGAGAGCATTGTGGAGAACTATCCGCCCCAGTGCCTGCGGCTGCTGATGAACCACATTGGCACCCATGACACGGAGCGGGCCCTGACTGTGCTGGGCGGCGAGCCCGCCGGGAACCGGGGCCGGGAGTGGCAGGCGGCCCAGTCCCTCACCCCCGAGCAGCGGGACACCGCTCTCAAGCGGCTGCGGCTGGCTTCCCTCATCCAATACCTGCTGCCCGGTGTGCCCTGCCTGTATTATGGGGACGAGGCCGGCATGGAGGGCTATCGGGACCCCTTCTGCCGGGGAGCCTACCCCTGGGGCCGTGAGGGGAAGAACCTGCTGCAGTGGTACAAAGGGCTGGGAATGCTGCGGGCCCAAGAAAAGGCCATCTTAGGGAAGGGCTCTTACCGCACCCTGTACGCCGACGGCAACTTGCTGGCTTTTGAGCGGTTCGTGTTCACAGAGGATGCCCGCCACAGCCTGACCCTGGTGGTCAACCGCAGCAGCCGTCCCCAGAGCATTTTAAAGGCCGGTTTAGACATGGAGGGCGGCACCCTGCTGCTGGGCGAAACCCTGGAAAGCGTTCACGTCCTTTCCCCCTACGGCTTCTCTTTAACAAAATTTCAAAGACCTGTAAAAAACGCTTGACATTTTTCCGTTTTGCAGATATAATTATAAGGCTGTTAGAGAACAGCCCATGCGCCAGTAGCTCAGCTGGATAGAGTGTTTGGCTACGAACCAAAAGGTCGGGGGTTCGAGTCCCTCCTGGCGCGCCAGCGGCAAGCTGCCGCTCCCAAGTCGCGAATCTCACTTTGTGGGGTTCGCGATTTTTGTTGCCCGCGTTTTTCATTGACATCTATTTTATCACCCTAACCCACGTCGCGGCGAACCCTTGTGGTTCGCCGCATTTTTCTGCGCAAAATGCGGCTTCACCGTTCGGGTTGGTCTCACCTGCCGGTTCGGTCGGTGCTGGACGCGCCCCACTGGGGCGCAGCACCGCTCCTCTCCGCGAAAAGTCACGCTCGGCTCGGCTGCTCGGTTGCAAGCGCCCTCGCTTACGCCTCGCTGTCGCTACCAATGTGAAGCCTCCTTTCTTTGTGGTGGGCGAAAGCGGCTTTAGGCCACGCTGTCCTGATAGTTGACGATGGCCACCTCGGAAACCGCTTTCCGCACCGCTTTCACAATGCGCTCCAGCTTGGCGGCCACCTCGTCGGAGTAGGACACCTCCCCGCACTGGCTGCACACCTGGGAGGGGACATTCTTCACGATGATAAAGCAGTTGTCCACGTCAATCATAAAATTGGTGAGCTGTTCCTCCAGCTGGCCCTTGCACAAAAAGCACTTCATGGCAAACTCTCCTTTCTGGTAGCAAAGTCTGTTTCCCACTGGCTGGGATCTGGCCTGTACACGGTGATAATCCACAGCTGCCCGTCCCCAGCGCCGCACACAACGTGCAGGGGCTTTTCCAGGACGTGGAGAAGCAAACAACTGGGGTAGGGGTAGTCCTGGGGATATTCCTCAATGATACGGCCCCGCATCACCGCCGCTTTCACTTCCTCCCGGGTGATGTCCCGCTGGAGCATCCGGGTGAGGGCGTGGCGCGTCCAGGTGATTTTCCCCGCCTCGCACAAAAAGCGAAGCTCCTGCAATATTTCTTCCACGGCGTTCGCCTCCTTTTCGCTTTTCCCGAAAGCGGGTTACTTTTCCCCGCTGTTCTGCTTTTGGAACACGTCCCGTTCAATCTGCGTCATGAGGAAATCCAGATATTCCACCACTTTGTCCCGCAAAGCGGCCATTTCTCCGGCGGAAAGCACCCCATACAGGCGCATCCCGTCAAAATGGAACCCGCCCTCCTGCTCCTCAATGCGATAGCCCAGGTTGTTCAGCAGTGTGTTGATGGCGGCATAATCATCAGGTAAAGCGCTCTTTTCGGGGGTGTTCCGCATGGCCTGCACCATCTGCCAGCCCAGCAGCTGCTCCGGGGTGGTTTGCAAGGCGGTGGTCAAGGTTTCCAACCGGGCCAGGGGGATGTTTTTGATAGCGCCGCTTTCATAGCGCTGCAAGGTGGATTTGCTCATGCCGGTAAGCTCCGCCAGCTGTTGAAAGCTGTACCCCAAGGCCTCCCGCCGCTCTTTTAACCGGCGTGCAATCTCCTTGTTTGTCTCGTTCCACACAGCAGCCGCCTCCTTTCTCTCTATCCCATAGTATAGCCCATCTGTTCCAAATATGCAACCGGTTTTTCAAAAATGTTGCGCAAATGGGTTGACAAGGGCGAAAAAGCAGGGTACACTAGAATTATCCCAAGTACGCAACGGAAGGAGGTGAAGAACATTGCATTCCAATTTGCTGCGGGCGGCTCTTGCACAGCAGGGCATGACCCAGGGAAAATTGGCGGAATTGGTGGGAATTTCCCCCAACTCCCTCAGCAGAAAGCTGAACGGAAAGCGGCAGTTTACCCTGGGAGAAGTGGAAGCGATTTCCCGTGTTTTGGAGCTGCAAAACCCGGCGGCCGTTTTTTTTGACCGTAAATCCCAAATACGCAACGAGCGGGAAGCCTAACCCATGTCACTTTCCAAACTGGAACGGGAAACCATCATCACTTGCAACGAGAAAGGAGCATGAACAATGACCGAGTTCACCCAAGTGGCAACCATCCCCAAGACGGCCCAGCGCTGCAAGGCGGAGGGCATCGGCCTATCGGAAAACCAGCTGCGCACCCTCTGCGCCCGGGGGGGAGCTGAAACACACCCAAATGGGGAAAAAGTCCCTGATCTACTGGCCCAACCTCTTAGAGCTGCTGGAGCGGGGCACGCCCCAGGAGGAAGCGCCGGTGGTGTATGGGAAAATCAGGAGGATTGCGGAATGAGGGGTTGCGCTCCAGGCATTCCGGTCCGTGGCCGGACTGGACAAGCCGCCTTTCTGCCTGCGGCAGAGGCGGGAAGGTCACAGCGAAACCAGCGGCGCGGGCGTGCGCTAGTGGTTCGATCAAGCGCGGCGAAAGCCGCCGCTCCAGGGCGCGAATCGTCCCGCGCGGCCACGCGCCGCGAATCGTCCCGCGCGGCCACGCGCCGCGAATTGACAGCCCAGGCACTGGGCGGAAGGCGGTGAGAGTTTGGAAGAAATAGATGTTTTTAACCTGACCACCCAGGCGGCCTTTCAGGGATATGTGGAGAGCCTGGAAAGCAAAGAGGACGCGCTTTCCGAAACCGCTTTCGCGGCGGTGTATCTGGCGGAGGATGACCCATTCCGGCAGCAGCAGCGCACGGAAGCCCTCAGAGAACACGCAAAAGAGCTGGGCATCCCGGCAAAGACCTTTGAGGAACACCGCAAAGCCTTTCACCGGGGGCTGGAACAGTTCCGGCGCAAGGGCAAGCAGGAGCGGGAGGCCACGGACTCCCCAGCGTGGCTCTTTCAAGGCCGGGTGATTGAGGCGGACTTCTGCGACGCGTTCCGCCAAAAATACGGGGATATGGCCTGCTGGGGCGGCGTGTTTTACGATGAGAACGGCCTGGTGGAGCGGGACAAGCTCTTGCAGCGCATCACCCAGGAGCTTTCCCCCTACGTCACCACCCGGCTGGCGCAAAAGGCCAAAGACCTGCTTGCGGCCCTGCGGAGCTTCTGCTATCAGGAAGCGCCCCAGGCAGACCCAACGAAAATCCATGTACAAGGCGGGTGCGTGACCGCACAGGACAATTCGCGCCAGGGGGTCCTGGTCCCCAGTGGGGACCGCCCAGGCCCGACCGAGCCGGCAGGCGAGACCGGCAAGCTGCGCCGCGCCTGTGCTGGCCGTGCGAGCGCGTCCGCGCCGAAAGCAACAGCGCCCCAGTGGGTATTCCATGCAGACCGGTCTATCACCCAGAACCGGCTGGACGTGGAGTACGACCCCGCAGCCCAGCCCCCGGCGGTGTTCCTGGACTATGTGAACGCCCTGCTGGAGCCGGAGGACGTGCTGACCCTCCAAGAATTCCTGGGATACTGCTGCATCCCCACCACCAAGGCCCAGAAAATGCTCTTTCTCATTGGAAGCGGCGGCGAGGGGAAAAGCGTGCTCACCCAGGTGCTCAAAGGGGTGTTTGGCTCCTCTATGACCTCTGGCAGCCTCCACGACCTGGAGCGCAACCGCTTCACTCTGGCAAACCTGGAGGGAAAGCTGCTGTTTCTGGATGAGGACATGGGCGTGTCCGCCACCAAAGAAAGCCAGGTGCAAAAGCGCCTGGTGACGGCAAACGCCCCCCTCTCCATTGAGCGCAAGGGGGAGCAGGCGGTGCAGGCCATGCTCACCTGCCGCCTGATGGCCTTTGGAAACGTGCCCTTCTCCACCCTGTACGACCACAGCGAGGGGGCTTTCCGGCGGCGGATCATCCTTACCACCAAGCCCAAACAAGAGGGCCGCAGGGACGATAGGGATTTGCCCGACAAGATTTTACAGGGCAAAAGCGGCGTGTTCAACTGGATGCTGGAAGGGCTTTCCCGCCTGACCTCCAACGGCTGGGAGTTCACCATCAGCCAGCGGGCAAGAGAAAACCTGGCAGAAACCAAACGGGAGAGCTTCAACCTGCTGGGGTTTCTGGCGGATGAAAACGCCGTGCGGCTGGGGGATTTGTCTCGCAAAATCACCGGCGTGGACTTGTACGACGCTTACACAGCCTGGTGCTATGCCAACGGGGAAAAGCCCGTGAGCCGGAAAAGCGTGACCTCCTACTTAAAGCAGGAACAGCAGCGGCTGGGCATCCAGGCCAGCAACCATGTGCCGGACAGCCAGGGCGGGAAAGTCCGGGGATTCGCGGGAATTGAAATCCTAGACCGGCGGTTTCTCGTGCGCGGTTCTATTCGCTATGACCGCCCATTTTCCCCCGTGGAAGTTTCCCAAAATGCCCCCTAACTGTCCCAAGTGTCCCAAGGCGCCCCCAAAAAATGGCTCTAGAATGGGGGTTGGGACACATGGACACATGGGACACCTAAACATTCTTTTTGATACACAACGTGTATCTATACACACTGTGTTTCGCACTTCCCTAACTTCCTGTGTATTCCCTATTTCTTTTCACTCTCTTATATATAAGAAATAAAAAAGAAGTGTCCCAAGTGTCCCAAGCCAGGAACCATGCGGGGTTGAGCCGGTTTTTATGTGTCCCGCAAGTGTCCCACCAAGTGTCCCAAGTGTCCCACACCACCACGAAAGAGAGGAAAACCCTTGAAAGGAGGAAAACAACGTGGAAGGAAAAGACCTGCTTTGCCCCATCACCAGAGCGGGGGACGTCCAAAACGGATACCCCTGCCAGAAAGACCGCTGCGCCTGGTACGAGCCGGAGCTGAAAAAGTGTTCTGTCCTGGTGATTGCCAAGGAGCTGGAGGAACACGCCGCGCCCGTGGCCGGGCGGGACAAGTCGCGGAATCGCTCGTTCCACTCGCTCGAAACTGCGGGAGGGCGGCTGGGTGGTCGCGGCCTGTGCCATGCTGAAAACCGCGGACACCCAGGCAGCGGCCCCCACTATACAAAGCGAGGGACGAGCGAGCGCCAGTGGCGCTCTGCCGCGAACCGGTCTCGACTCCCGCCCCGGTCGGTGCTGGGCGCTCCCCACAGGGGAACAGCACCCGAGGCGGCAGCCGAGACAGACATTTCCAACTCTGGCGGGTTTTGCTATAAAGGGAGGATGCTTTACAAACAGGAAAATCTTTTTCTTGTATGGTGAACCGCTTTCGGATATGCTATACTAAAGGCGAGAAAAGAATACAGCATAAGACGGGAGGTTTTACGATATGGCACTACCAGCAGAAAAAGGACGCTACACTTTCGCGGACTGCCTTAACTGGGGCGAAAAAGAGAGGGCGGAGCTGATAGGCGGGGAGATTGTCATGATGGCCCCGCCGTCACGGGTTCACCAAGAAATCTGCGGGGAGCTGTTCCGGCAGCTCGCCAACTTCCTGGAGGGGAAGAAATGCAAGGTCTACCCTGCTCCCTTCGCTGTGCGCTTATTTGAGAAAAGCGGGGACGCCCCAGCGGACGTGGACACAATGGTAGAGCCTGACATTTCCGTTGTATGCGATCACGACAAGCTGGACAGCCACGGCTGCAAGGGCGCGCCGGACTTGGTGGTGGAAGTCCTCTCCCCCTCCACCCAACGCCACGACCGCCTGGTAAAGCTGGACTTGTACCAGCGGGCCGGGGTACGGGAATACTGGATTATCAGCCCAGAAGAAAAGACGGCCCAGGTGTTCCTGCTGCAAAACGGCCTGCTTCTCCCCTGGGAGGTATACGGCCCCAAGGATGTGGGAAAAGTCAATGTCCTGGACGGCTGCTTTGTGGAATGGAGCAAAGTTTTCGCCGGGTAAAACGGCAAGGTTTCACCATGCTTAAAACCGCTTTTCACCTCTGATTGTTTACGCACAATCTTTAAAAACCGCACAGAAAACCAGCGCACGCCAGAAAAGAGAGAACCGTTGAAACCCGCATAAAACCTGGGTTTTTTGGATATGAGAAAACGCCAGGAAATGGGGTTAAATCAGCTACGAACCAAAAGGTCGGGGGTTCGAGTCCCTCCTGGCGCGCCAGCGGCAAGCTGCCGCTCCCAAGTCGCGAATCTCACTTTGTGGGGTTCGCGATTTTTGTTGCCCGCGTTTTTCATTGACATCTATTTTATCACCCTAACCCACGTCGCGGCGAACCCTTGTGGTTCGCCGCATTTTTCTGCGCAAAATGCGGCTTCACCGTTCGGGTTGGTCTCACCTGCCGGTTCGGTCGGTGCTGGACGCGCCCCACTGGGGCGCAGCACCGCTCCTCTCCGCGAAAAGTCACGCTCGGCTCGGCTGCTCGGTTGCAAGCGCGCTCGCTTAGCCTTGCATTTCTGTGCCCATTTCATACAAAAAGATCCGATCTTGATTTTGCGAAATGAGGCTATTATACTTAGTTGTGACAGAAAACCCGAAGATCCATCTGAAAAAGCCCGGGAGTAAAAACAGAAGGACGATTCCGTCCGCCGCTCTCAGGGGGCAAGGAGGCTTTCCTGTGAAAAAGTTGTTCTCCATCCGAAAACTGCAAAAAATGATGATCCTTCTGTTTCTGGTCCCCATGCTCCTGCTGCAGGTGGTCCAAAGTTTCTACTTTCTCCGGGTCCTCAGCGAGGAGATGGCGCAAAACGGCCGGGAGATTCTCTCTCTGCACCAGAACGCCTTGGATGACGACATAAGCCGCATTGCCGATTCCATCTCCAGCTATTGGGCCCTGGACTACAGCCACAGCAAGCTGCTGTACCCCCAATCGGATTTTAACGCCTACCAATATTCCTACAGCGTGCTGAAGGAATACCGCTCCCTCATGTCCATCGAGCCCTCCATCGGCGCCCTGCTGCTCATCTCCCAGGCCAACCACATGGTGCGCGGGACCTACAACGACAGCATGATCTCCTACGGGGAAAAGGACGGGCTTCAAGCCTTTGCCCAAAGCCTGACCGCCTGTTGGAACCGCGCGGGCCTCCAGTCCTGGGAGCCCGTCCAAATTGGGCAGCGGTTTTACCTGGCCAGGCTGTTCCGCAACCAGACAGCGGGAACCCTCTGTTTTATCCCTCTGGACCAAACGCTTCAAGCCAGCGCCTCCCCTTACGACCCCTCTGAGAACCTCCTCTTTTACGCGGATGGGGAGGGACTTCCCCTCACCCTGGACCCTGTGGGAAAGGAGGTAACCCTTCAGCCCCACCAGGAAAAGGCCTATTTTTCCGGAAATTACTTTATTGTGCAAAGCTACTCCCCCACCAGCAGCATGTACCTGGTTTTCGCCGAAAGCTCCCCCATAAGCCTTCAAAAAATCAACGTCCTTTCCCTTTCCGTTCTGGGGGCTTCCGCCTTGGTGGTTCCCCTTCTTCCCCTGTTTTTCCTCCTGCTGAAGCGCTGGTATCTGCACCCAATGGAGCAGATGGAGGCGGCCCTGCAAAAAATCCGCCGGGGCCAGATGGACGTCCGCTTCCAAGAGGATCAGAAGGTGGAGGAACTGCAGCACCTGAGCACCTCCTTCAACCAGATGATGGATCACGTCAAGCAGATGAAAATTGCGGCCTACGAAAAAGAGCTGCAGTACCGGTACGCCCAGCTCCAGTACCTGCAGCTGCAGATCAGCCCCCACTTTTTCCTCAACATCCTCAAATCCCTCTACGGCATGGCGCAGGGAAGAAATTATGAAAAAATCCAAACCGCCATTCTGATGATCTCGGACCATGTGCGCTACATCTTTCACGACAACCAGGATATGGTCCCCCTGCAGACAGAACTGCACCATGTGGAAAATTACATGCAGATGCAGCGCTACATCACCTCGCAATCCATTGCGTTCCACATGGAGGTAGAACCCGGCCTGGAAGAGGCCCAGGTTCCCGCCCTCTGCCTGCAGACCTTTGTGGAGAACAGCTGCAAATACGCGACTGTCCCCGGCAGGGGGCTGGAGATTTCTTTAGAGGTGCGCCAGCTCCCCTCTGAGGAGGGCGGCAGGCTGGACGCCGTCATCCAGGACAACGGCCCCGGGCTCTCGCAGGAGCTGCTCCGGGAATTCAACGGGCAGGTATCCTTTCAATACCGGGAGGACCACATTGGCGTGTCCAATATCCGGCAAAGGCTCCAGCTGCTCTATGGGGGGGATTGCGGCTTTGCCTGCCGCAACCTGGCGCCCGGCACCGAGTTTGAACTTATTTTCCCCTTGCAGCGCAAAGGACTTACAACATCTAAGGAGGCAGAGAAACATGAAAGTTTTAGTGGTGGATGACCAGCCCGATGTGGCCGCCGGGATCTTGGACGGCGTGGATTGGCGCGCGCTCCATGTTGAGAAGGCTTACAGCGCGCTCAGCGCCGCAGAAGCTAAGGCCCTTCTCCTGCGGGAGAAAATCGACATCCTTCTGTGCGATATCGAGATGCCCGGGGAAAACGGCCTGAGCCTGGTTGCGTGGCTGCGAAAGGAGGGCCTGCAAACCAAGTGTATTTTCCTCACAGCCCACGCGGATTTCCCCTATGCCCAAAAGGCGCTGCAGCTGGGAGCGGTGGACTACCTCTTGCAGCCTGCGAGCTATCAGAGCATTGAAACGGCCATTCGGGGAGCGGCAGAGCAGCTGCAGGAGGAGCGGCTCTCCCAGGTATATGAAGCCCTGGGGAAAAGCGTGGAGCGGGAGACCCTGGATTTCCGGCGGAATGTGCTGCGGGAATACCTTCTGGGAATCCGGCGCGGCCCCCAAAAGGTGGCGGAAAAGGCCGCTGCCTTTGGGTTTTTGGCATCCTCCCGCGCCTACCGCTGCGCGCTCATCGCCATACAGGAGCCCGCCAAAAACCAAACCGACGATTTTCTGCTCTATGGCATTCAAAATGTTTTGGAAGAGCTTCTGCAGGCCTGTGCGGAGCAGGTTACAGTCCTCTTTCTGGAGCAAAAAATGTACCTGGCCATCCTGGCCCTGGCAGATAACCCCCCAGAGGGGGCGGAGCAGTCCATTGAGCAGGGGCTGGAAACCCTCTGCCGCTTTGGCAGCCGGGAGCTGCACATGGGCCTTTCCTGTTATTGCAGCAAGGAATGCGTCCGCTTTGAAGGGCTGCCCCAGGAATACCAGCAGCTTCGCAGGCGCCACCGGCACAATGTGGCCTGCAGCTGTGGGCTGATCCTGCCTAAAAAACAGGGCAGCTCCTCCCTCAAACCAGAGTTCCCCAAGTGGGCCGGGATGCTCTCTCAGGGCCTGGGGACCGCTGTGCGCAACGAAGTCCACAGCTATCTGGACCAATTGAACCGGGAGGGGGGCCTCAGCCCAGAGATGCTCTTCCAGTTTCACGAAAATTTCCTGTCCCTGTTTCTAAACGCAGTGCAGCAGAACCGGGAAAAGGGCCAGGATATCTTCAGCGAGATGGACTATGACGCCATGATGCAGGCCTATGCCTCCCTTCCACAGATGCTGCAGTTTGTGGACTTCGCCACAGAATATGTGGAAAACGGCGCCGGCAAGGGAAAATGCCAGGGGCGGTCTCAAATTGAACGGGTGCTCTCCTACATTCAAAAAAACCTGACCCGGAATATCGGCCGTTCGGAAATTGCCAAGGCGCTGTACCTCAACCCAGAATACCTTTCCCGGCTCTTTAAGCGGGAAATGGGGATTGGCCTGTCGGAGTACCTGACCCAAGAACGCATGCGGCTGGCCCAGTCCCTTCTAAAGAACACCTCCTTTTCCATCAGCATCATCGCCTCCCGTGTGGGTTATGTAAACTTCTCCCATTTCGCCAAGGTGTTTAAGCAAGAATTTGGCGTTTCGCCCTCCGAATACCGCAAAATGTGCGATTCACAGGGAAAATAGATGAACCTTTTCAAAAAGCAAAGTCATTTTTAGAACAATAGAAGGTCACATTGTTGGCAGAAACTCCTTCCAAAACATTCTATGATGATAGCGAAATAAAAAAAGCGGTGCAAAAAGCGCGGACGCAAGGCACCGCAAAGAAGGAGGAAAACCGAATGAAAAGACTTTTGACCATGCTGCTTTCGGCAGCCCTTCTCGTTTCGGCTTTCGCGGGCTGCGGAGGAGAAGGACAAGGCTCTTCCGCCTCTTCCG
>ERZ1643251.4191-NODE-4191-length-12741-cov-5.469494_pt1 | contig 12741 bp, 15 predicted proteins | sample MGYA00579261_ERZ1643251 | MGnify/ENA primary metagenome ERZ1643251 (study PRJEB29033, sample SAMEA4952267) | chicken gut metagenome | biome: Broiler Chicken; feature: Gastrointestinal Tract; material: Caecum | place: Ireland | collected 2018 | study: Broiler... | reverse complement strand
AGTTATTATTGCAAGTTTGATTAACATTTTTATTGGAAGTACTGCTTTAGATTTTGGAATTTCTATTATTGGAGTACTTGTATTTACTATTTTTGTTGCATACGATATTCAAAAAGCAAAAATGTATTCTACTTTTGATACAATTCCAGAAGACAACTTAGCAATTTACGGAGCATTAAATTTATATTTAGATTTTATTAATATTTTCTTACACTTATTATCTATTTTTGGAAATAGTAGAGATTAAGAGAAAATACTTGCCAAATAAAAAGAAATTTGATATATTATAAAAGTATTTATATCTATGGCATGAATTTGTCATGGCGGAAGGAGAGATTACAGTATGAAAAAGAATATTCATCCAGAATATATGGACGCTACTGTTACATGTGCTTGTGGTAATACATTTCAAGTAAAAAGTAATCGTAGTGAGATCCATGTAGAAGTTTGTAGTCAATGTCATCCAGCTTATACTGGTAAAAATTCACAATCAGGAAAAAGAGCAGGAAATATTGAAAAATTCAACAAAAAATATAATCGTACAACGAAAGAAGCATAAACTTCTTTTTTTTGCCAATGGGGGGAAAGTATGGAAAAAATGGCAGTTAACAATATTTATGTTACAGATGGTCTACATTTAGATGCGGTAAAAAAGATGCAAGAATTTTGTGATCAGGATATCTACACATTAGATTTATTGAAAGAAGAAGAAAAAAAATTATGGTATCAAATTCAAGAACAAAGAACAAATTGCTTTTATAAGATGATTTCTTTATTAAATATAGAAGATATGGATTCTGTTAAAGAATTATTATTACTTGCTAAAAATTTATATTTATATGAACAAGAAACAAAAGAGCAAGTATCTCCTTATTTATCTATGATTTTTTCTTATGAAGATCCAGTTCATATGGGAGAAGCAATTACATACCAAATTGCATTATCTTTATTAGAAGAATACCTAGTTATTAATTGTACAAATTATCATAGTAGTATTCGTCAAAGAAAATTATTTAAAACATTAAAAGATAATCCTGCATATATTGAATTACAAGATCAACTTGCAAAATTAAATGAAATGTCTTCATTTACTTATCGCAATAAAATTTATACAAAAACCATTTAAAAAAATCGTCTAACACAATAGACGATTTTTTATTTATCAATTAAATGTAAGTTATCTAATAAAATACCAGTACCTTCAGCAACACAAGTAAGTGGACTTTCTGCAATAAATACAGGAACTTTTAGTTCATGAGATAATAATTGATCGAATCCTTTAATTAAAGATCCACCACCAGTAATTACAATTCCTTTATCAATAATATCAGCAGATAATTCAGGTGGTGTTTGTTCTAATACATTTTTAGCCTGATGAACTAATAAATATACACTTTCACGCAAAGCTTCTTCTACTTCATCAGAAGACAGTGTAATTGTATGAGGAAGTCCTGTTACTAAATCTCTACCTCTTACTTCCATTTTCTCTACAGTATCACTTGGGTATACAGAACCGATTGTCATTTTGATTTCTTCAGCAGTACGATCTCCCACTAATAACTTATATTTATCTTTGATATATTTAATAATATCATTATCAAAAGTATTTCCAGCTACTTTAATAGAACAACTTGTTACAATTCCACCTAGAGAAAGAATTGCGATATCAGTTGTTCCCCCACCAATATCGATTACCATGTTTCCACTTGGTTTTGATATATCCATACCGGCTCCAATAGCAGCAACTTTTGGTTCTTCTTCTAGAAATACTTTTTTTGCTCCAGTTCTTTCAGCAGCTTCTTTAATTGCATTTTTTTCTACTTGGGTAATGTTTGAGGGACAACAAATTAAAATACGTGGTCTTGATAAAAAACTTTTCCCATTTACTTTACGAATATAGTGATTTAACATGATCTCTGTTAAATTAAAATCAGCAATCACCCCATCTTTCATTGGTCTGATTGCTTGTACTCTACCAGGAGTTCTTCCTAACATTTCGCGCGCTTCAGTTCCAACGGCAAGTGGCTTTTTTGTTTCAGAATCAATGGCAACGACACTAGGCTCATTTAACACGATTCCTTGACCTTTAATGTATATTAAAACGTTTGCTGTTCCTAAGTCTATTCCAATGTCTTTTGTAAACATTTACCATCCCTCCTCGTATTAACTCTATTTATTATATCACAAACTCTCTTGATTGAATAGGAAAATTATAGTTTCTGAAACTTTTTTTTCGTTGATTCTCCTCCTCTAATATGACGAATACAATTATGAAAATTCAAAATTTTTTCTACTTCTAAGTAAAGAGTTTGATCTACTTTTTTTAATCTTTCATGCAAGTCTTTGTGTACTGTACTTTTGGATACATAAAAATGATTCGCGATCTCTCTAACAGTATGCCCAGTTTTTAACATATAATAAGCTTCATCCATCATTCTTTTATAAATTTTTGTATTCATGCCTCACCCCTTAATTCATTATATAAATAAGTATTTTATTTATACGAAAAAAAGAGCATTTGCTCTTATTTTTCTTCTACTTTTTTGTCAAAGTAATCATTTGGATTTACTGTCTGACCATTATCGATTAATTCAAAGTGCAAATGATTTCCTAAATCTTTTTCGACATTTGATGTACCACTTTTTCCAAGAACTTGCCCTTGTTTTACAGTATCTCCCTGTTTTACATTAACACTGCTAAGACTTTGATATACACTAATTAAATTATTTTCGTGTTTGACTTCAATAATTTTTCCTAGTAATTCATCATCTTCCACACTACTAACAGTTCCATCTAAGATTGCCGTAACATCAAAGTTTTCTTTTCCGCCGAAACTGATACCACTATTTTGTAAATAGGTTGATTCATATAAAATAAGAGAATTTTCTTGTTTTGTACTATCAGCTTTGTAATCATAATAATCTTTTACTACAGTAATATCAGGATCGGTATATGGTCTTGTAATTACGACATCATCGTTTACAACTGGTTCTGCATTATCAAAGATAGTTTCAGAAACATAACCATATTTATCTTCATCTTTAAAACCTTCTTGATTTACTAAACTTTCAATCATATAGGCACAACCTAAGACAAGAACAATTGCACTTACATAAACAAAAGGAATTACTGACTTTTTCAATCTTCTTTGTTTCACACTATCACCTCTATTTAAAGTGTGAACAAAAAAAGAAAATTTATTCAATTTTCTGTATTTCAATTCCTTGATAGTAATATTTTAAAATTTCTTGGTAGTTTGATCCATTTTCTGCCATGCCGTATGCACCATATTGACTCATACCAACACCATGACCAAATCCTTTTGTATGAATTACGATTTGTTCCTCATTTTTTTGAATTTCAAAAAAACTAGAACGTAATCCAAGGGCAGTTGTAACATCACTCGCTTTAAAATCTTTTCCATTTATATTTAATGTTCTTACACGTCCAGTAGATGTTCTATCTGTAATTTGGATGGAAAAGTTAGAATTTGCGTCTAGGTTTAGTTTTTGATAGAATTCTTCTAATGTAAATGTCTTAGAGTCTTCAAATACTGGGGATATATCTTCTTCCCAATCAGATTTAACACTTCGTAGATATGGTAAACTCTCTTGAAATACTTCTTCGCAATTTTCTGTATAACCAGTACTAGTTGAAAAAAAGAACGCTTGTGCAATCTCTCCTTGATAAGTGAGATATTCTCCTTGTGTATCTAATACGGCTTTTTGAATACGGTTCATCTTTTCTTCATAGTCATCTTTCCATCGCTCTTTTAATTCATTGTTATTGTAATATACTTGATTTGCGACAGTATCTACAACATCGTATTCTTGTTCTTTTGCGTATTCAATTTTTCTCAATACATAAGTTCTTGCTGCAACAGCTTGTGCTTTTAATGCTTCCATTGGAAATGTTGTAGGCATCTCTCCAGATAATACGCCAATGACATATTTTTCTAAAGGAACTTTCTCAATTGTATTTAATTTTTCCCTTTTAACTCTCACAATTTGATTTGATTCAAAATGAACTGTTGTTTTTTCTTGTGTCTGTATTAATAAAACAATAAGAAAGGGAACGAGTAGTAAAATTATCGTTAAGGTTATTATTTTTTTCATATTACTATTATATCCATATATAGAGAAAAAATTTGTCAGAATACATGCAACAAAAAAATATAGATGTAAATAGATCTATATTTTATACAATAATTGCAGAATTTACAAAAAAATCATAAAAGAAATTAACAACTAAATAGGATAATCCTAAACAAGTCATTAAATATAATAATTTTACTTGAAATTCATGATTTTTCTTAAATTTATTATTTAAATTAAGCGAATCAAGAGCAAAGATAGAAAGTGGGACAACAATAATATATAAAATTGTTTTAATTGTCATATTCATCTATTTCCTTTACTCTTTTTTGATAGCGCTCAATATTCATAAATGGCGTATTTAGAAAAGTATCCACCATTTCTAATGCAAGACTTGTAGGAGTTTGTTCTCCCATAGTAATGACATTTGCATCATTATCTCGTCTTGTCATTTCTACTTCATGTACATTATTTACTTTTGCACATCTAACATGATGAACTTTATTACAAGCAATGCTCATTCCAATTCCTGATCCACAAATGAGAATTCCGTAGTCAATTTTGTGATCACGAACTGCTTCTCCCACTTGAAAAGCATATTTCGTATAATCGACATTTTCTTTTGTATCAGATCCAAAATTCACGACTTCATATCCTTTGTCAATGAGATATTGACTGATTTCTTGTTTTAAACGCACACCATGATGATCATTTCCAATTCCTATTTTCATAGTGCCTCCTTATGCTTCTTTCTGATCAGGATTTGTTTTTACTAATACTTTTTGTTTTGTTCCTAATTCCATTTTCTCTTGATATACATGTTCTTTGTTTTCTGTAACCAATTCTTGTCCGATTGTAATGGTTTCTCCATCTTTCATCTTTTGAATTGTGTTTTGCTCTAATGTTACTTTATATGGCTTTTCTATTTCTTTTCCATTTGTTGTAACAACGGTTTTTTTAGTTGGTTCGAATAAAAGAGGATTTTCTTCTTCTGGATTACAGATAATAAAATTTTCTGTTTGATTATTTATCGTTTTTGCTTGAATGAAATGAGAATCAATTTTTAACATTTTCATAATGTTATGTGAAATCATAACGATTTGTTCTTGTGATAATTTATCTGATTGTTCATGACCGAAACGAGATAATACTTCCATTGCTCTATCTTCTAAAGATGATGTAGTTGCACGATATGATTCGATTTGGGCAAGTAAAGTTGGATAGTATAAATTAAAATTATTATTGTTTATAAAGTTTTTGGTTCCATAATAGTTTTCATTTTGAAATGGAGACACTTCTTCTTGGTTATTACTTAATTCATGAATTTTTTTCTCTGCAAATTTACTAACACGATTCATTTGAGTTTCATTTGTATTCTCTTTTACAGCACTTGTTTTTTTAATGACTGCATCTATATTATGTGAAAATTTTTGAAATAAATCATCATAATTTTCTGTTACTTGTTTTAAATAATTTTTAGAGCATTGATTTAAATTTTTTTCAACATTTCTAAAATTAATATTTTCACTTTCTTTTGTTTTTCTTGCTTTCGCAATTAATGTATAAACACCGTCATCACAAAATAATTCTTGCTTTTTTTCACATACTTTTTTTAATCTGATATTCATGTTTTCTTTTGTTTGTTGTACACTAAATTCAATATGATCTATAGTTTTTGGTAAGGTATTATCTTCAAAACTTGGTTTTTCAATTTCACTGCTTAAAAGATCTGGCAATGTTTTTAAATACTGTTCCATATCTTGGCAACATGAAAACAGTTCTTTATTAGTATGTTCTATATGATCGTTATGGCTATTATTAAAAACTCTTGAAACTTCATCAAAAGGTATTGTTAATCCATTTTTATTTAATAATGAGTATACATTTTGTGAATATTCTAAAGAACATAATAAATTATCTTTTGTTAATTCATGAAATAATGAATCTGCAGTTAAATTAATATTGACTGCATTTTGTAGTTCATAAATTGCTGTCACATTTGCCATAAATAACACCTCTTTATTTTCCTATATTTCTAATAATAGTATAGCACACCACTATACAAATATGTATAAAAAACGACAATATATGAGTCAAGCAATTGTCAATAAAATAATCGTGTATCATAAGAGGTTTTATTGACGGAGAATACAAAAAACGTTATACTAATAATAATGAAAAAAACAGATTTTAAAGAAAGGATGATAAAGGTGAAGTTTACGGAGTTATCAGAAAAAGAATTTACTGCTTTTGAAAAGGATCATCCCTATGGAAGTTTTTATCAAACCATTGGTTGGGGGAAATTAAAGAAAAGAAATGGCTGGAACTACTATTTAGTAGGTTTAAAAGACAGTGAGAAAATTGTAGCAGGAGCTTTACTGCTAGAAAAAAAATTACCAATGGGACTTTCTTTTATCTATTCACCGCGTGGTTTTTTAATTGATTATTTAGATGAGAAACTATTAACTACTTTTACACAGGAAATAAAAAAATTTGCTCGTAAGCATCATGCAATATTCATAAAAATAGATCCATACGTACAATTAAGAGAACGCGATATCGACGGGAATGTTGTAGAAAATGGTTTTGATAACGAAAAAGCAATTGAAAATTTAAAAAAATTAGGTTTTCGTCATAATGGATATACTTTAAATATGGAGGATTTGCAACCTCGTTTTGCATTTGCTCTTAATTTGGAAGGAAAAACGACAGAAGAACTATTAAAAGATATGGAATCAAAAACACGTCAACTGATTCATAAGAATGAGAAAAATGGTATCATCACGAGAGAAATCACAATAGATGAAGTTGATAAGTTTAAAGAAATTATGCAACATACTGCAGATCGTAGGGGATTTATTGATCGTCCATTGAGCTATTATAAAAATATGTTAACGGATTTAAAAGACGGAGCCAAAATTATTATTGCTGAAATTGATTTGGAAGATTATAATCAACGTTTAAAAAATGAAATTTCTGCTTCTGAAAAGATTGTAAAAGAAAAAGAAGAGGCATTAAGTGATCCTACAAAGAAAATTAATCCGGACAAAACAAAGAAGAAGATTGAACAGGAACAAGCAAATATAAAACGTCTTACTAAAAAACTGGAGGAAGGCGAACACTTATTACAGAAGCACGGTAAAATATTAACACTTGGTGGTATTATTTTCATGCTTCACGGTAGTGAGATTTTATCACTTTTTGGTGGTTCTTATGAAGAATATAAAGATTTCTTAAGTCCATATTCTACATATTTTCATATGATTCAATACGGGGTAGAACACGGATATAAGAAATATAATTTTTATGGAATTAGTGGAGATTTTACAAATAAGAAAAATGAATTATACGGCTTATATGATTTGAAACGTGGTTTTGGTGGGCATGTAGAAGAATACTTAGGTGAATTTGATTTAGTTACGAAACCATTTATGTATCATGTATATCACATAGCATTTGCTCTTTATGGAAAAGTAAAAAAGTGGAAGAGAAAGAGGGGATAACGTGCAATTTTGTGAGTTATCAAAAGAAGAATTTAGAAAATTTTTAGAAAGCAGTCCTATGCAAAGTTTTCTACAAACACCTGAAATTGGAGAATTACGAAAAAAAGGTGGATGGAATGTTGATTTTGTAGGAGTAAAAGAAAATAAAAAAATTATTGCAGCAACGATGCTAGTTAGTAAAAAAAATTTTATGGATTCTTATGAATTTTATTCATCTCGTGGTCCATTATTAGATTTTCATAATCGTGAATTGGTTATATTTTTCTTTCAACACTTAAAGAAATATATACAAAAGAAAAATGGATATATTTTAAGAATTGATCCGTACTTAATTTACCATGAACGTGATATTGATGGAAATATTGTCGAACATGGAGTGAATAATGAATCCGTTGTACAATTATTAAAAAAACTTGGTTTTAAAAGAAAAGAAGCAACAGAACAAGTACAATACATGTTTTCAATTGATTTAGGAAAATCAAATGAAGAAATTTTTCAATCTTTTCGTTCTAATGTAAGAAATTATATCCGTAAAACAGAAAAAATGGGAATTGTTGTAAAAGAACTGACAAAAGGTGAATTACCGGTTTTAAAAAAGATTACTGAAGAAACTGGAAAAAGAAAAGGATTTATCGATAAATCATTAACTTATTATGAAGATATGTATGATTTATTTCATCCTCGTGGGGAAATCCGCTACCTATTAGCATCTATTTACTTAGATGATTATTTAGATAAATTACGTCAAGAATTAAAAGAGTATGAAACAAGACTAGAAAATACAGAAGATGTTCATTCTAAAAAAGGACTTAGAAAGTCCTTAAGTATTAATATTGAAAATACAAAGAAAAGGATTGATGAAACGGAAAAAATTATTCAAAAAGAAGGGACACAATTAGATTTATCTGCAGCTATGTTTATGATGACTGGACATGAAGTGATTTATCTATTTAGTGGAAATTATGATGAATATATGAAATTTAATGCGCAATATGCCATCCAATGGAATATGATTCAATATGCCAATGATCATGGCTTTGATAAGTATAACTTTTATGGGATTAGTGGAAATTTTGATGAGAACGATTCTGAATATGGTGTTTATGAATTTAAAAGAGGTTTTTCAGGTTATGTAGAAGAATTAATTGGTGAGTTTCAAATGCCAATTGATGTTAAGAAATATACTGCTTTTAATGTTTTAAATAATACGAAACGATTTATCAAACGATGCATAGGGAGGTAGTCGTATGAATTACGAATTTAAGACAAATATTGAAAAAAAGGAATATGATCAATTCACACAAAAAGCAGAGATTCTTTCTTTTATGCAAGAATATGGCTGGGCATTTGTAAAACATGAGTGGAAACATTTTCACTGTGGTTTATATTCCGATGGAAAATTAGTAGCAACAGCTCTTGTATTAAAAAGATCTTTACCACTTGGGATATCTCTTATGTACATTCCAAGAGGAATTTTGATTGATTATAAAGATCAAGAAATATTAAAAGTTTTTACAGAATATCTTCGTAAATTAGCAAAACGAGAACATGCTTATGTAGTAAAAATAGATCCAAACTTTTGTTATAAAGAATATTCTATTAAAGAAATTGAAAAAAAAGAACCTGTGGAAATTCCAATCAATTATTCTATTGATTATAAATTAAAACATCAGAACTTGTTATCTTGTGGATATCGTTTTAAAGGATATACAAAGTCAATTCAAGATACATTACAACCTCGCTATCATATGTATATTCCATTAATTAATACAAAAAATGAATTTTTAACTCCTGCTGAAGTGAAAACAAGTTTTAAGAAAAGAATTCGTAGCTACATTGGAAATTATCATGAAAAAAGAGGAGTAACTTATTTTCATACATCAGATCCAAAATATTTAGATATGTTTATGGAAGTGATTACACAAACAGAAAAACGTCAAAATATTCGTTTGCGTAATAAAGCATATTTTGAAAAAATGATGGAAGAATATAAAGGAGAATCTTATTTGTTTTTTGGAATGTTAAATTTAGAAACATATTTGAATTTTCTTAAAGACAATAATGGAAAAGAAGATGAAATTGAAGAAGTAACTAATCTTTTAAAAAAGGGACAAAGTGAAATTGTGTTGTCAGCTGCATTTGTAATGATTCCTCAAAATAAAGGAATCAAGACGAGTGAATATTTATATGCAGGAAATCATCTTTTGTTCACAAAATTAAATGTATCTGTAGGATTGGTTTATGAAATATGTAAATATTCTTTAGAACAGAAATGTCAGTATTGTAATTTAGGTGGTATTAATGGTACTTTTGATGATCATTTAACTCCATTTAAATCACGATTTAATGCAGTTGTATTTGAATTTGCGGGAGAATATGATCTTGCAATTCAAAAAGTTCGATATCATTTATATGAATTTGGTATGCCTATTTTAAAAAAGATATACCGTTTCATTCGTAGAAAATAATAAAACAGTAGAAAATATAACAAATTTTTGATAAAATGAAGTTGGTGGTATACATATGAACAATGAAGTTATTAGACAAGTCTTTCTCATGTTAGGGACAACTTTCCTATTTTCGCTTTGTATTACACCAGTAATTAAAATGATCGCGAAACATGTTGGAGCAATGGATATTCCAAATGAGAGAAAAGTGCATAAAGTACCAATGCCAAGATTAGGTGGCTTATCTATTTTCTTTGGCTTTTTACTTGGATATATGTTATTTGGTGACCAGAGTATTGTTATGAATTCTGTTCTCATTGCTAGTTTTGTAGTAATATTAATTGGCGTATTTGATGATATTAAGCCACTAAGAGCTTCTATCAAATTTATTGGACAATTAGTTGCTGCCTGTATTATTGTGTTTTATGGAAATATTATCTTAAGAGATGTGAGTGCATTTGGTATTTATATTGACTTTGGTTATTTTTCCATTCCGTTTACAATTTTCTTTATTTTAGGTTGTATTAACTGTATGAATTTGATTGATGGCTTAGATGGACTTGCTGCAGGGATTTCTAGTATTTATTTCGCAACAGTTGGAATTATCGCAATTATGCAGGGGAAATTCGGATTGGATTTTCTACTGACATTTATTATGCTAGGATCTACCTTAGGATTTTTAGTACATAACTTTAATCCCGCTACTATTTTTATGGGCGATAGTGGATCGATGTTTTTAGGATTAATTATTTCTGTCATTGCCCTACTCGGATTTAAAAACGTTACGATGACTTCATTAATTATTCCCCTATTATTACTTGCCATTCCAATTTTAGATACGATATTTGCAATTATTAGAAGAACGTTAAAAGGAGAAAAAATTTCAACGCCAGATAAATACCATATTCATCATCAATTGTTAAAACGAAACTTATCACAGCGACAAACTGTTTTAGCTATTTATGTGATAAACATTTTGTTTGCAATCGCATCGATTGTGTATGTCTTAAAAGATGCGAAACTAGGATATATTATTTATGGTATTTTATTAGCAATCGTACTCGTATTTATTTTAACAACAGATGTTGTGTATGATAGTTCTAGTCTAAGAAATAAAATAAAAAGAAAAATTCTAAAAAAAGATTCTGATGAACCTAAAAAGAAAGAGTCAAAGAAACAAGCAAATACAAAAAAGACGAAAAAAAAGCAAACAAAAAAAACTACGAGAAAGAAGAAATAATCTTCTTTTTTTTGTTTATCCATAGAAAAATAATCCATACTAAAACTGGGTGAATAGAATGATGGAAAATATATTTCAGACTAATTGGGTAGAATTGACCGATGTAACATTGCGAGCAATTATTTCGCTCATTACCCTGTTTTTAATCACAAAAATGTTAGGAAAGAAACAAGTATCTCAACTTAGTTTATTTGATTATGTAATAGGTATTAGTATTGGTAATTTTGCAGCAGAGATGACTATTAATTTAGAATCTGATTATTTACATGGTATTTTAGCAGTAGTCATCTTTGGGGTTGTCGCATATCTTGTTAGTATCTTAACTATGAAAAGTATTCATTTGAGACGCTATTTTATGGGAACCCCTACTCTTTTAATACAGGATGGAAAATTATTAGAAAAGAATATGAAACAGGTTAAATATGATATGAATGATTTACTGGAACAGTGTCGTATTAATGGTTATTTTGATTTAAGTGAAATAAAATATGCTTTAATGGAATCAAATGGAACAGTTAGTATTCTTCCTTATGAGACAGAAAGACCATTAAAAGTAAAAGATATGAAAGTGAAACCAAAAAAAGAAGGCTTATGCGCCAATGTCATTATTGATGGTAAGATTATGGAAAATAATTTAGAAAATATCAATAAAACAATAGAATGGTTAAAGAAAGAATTAAAAGTAAAGGGATATGAGGATACAGATGCTATTTTACTCGCTACATTAGATGTAAACGAAAAATTACAAATATATGAAAGAAACTTAGATGAAAAAATAAAAAATGTATTGGAATAAATGTCAATTGTGTGTCTTTTTATAGAATGGATATAGTAATTTATTATTTTTTTTGGTAACATGTATCAAGGTGATATTAGTATGCAAGAAGCGATGAATCGACAATTTTGTGCCTCTGTTTTTATTATTAATCCTGAAAATTTAAAAATTCTATTAGTTCACCATAAGAAATTTAAAAAATGGGTACAACCAGGTGGACATATCGAAGTAGGGGAAGCACCAGAAGAAACTGCTATTCGTGAAGTATTTGAAGAAACGGGTATGAAAGTAAAACTACTCGGAGAGCATTTTCCGAGAGAAAATGATTTTATTAAACCAATGGGAATTCAATGTAATCGTAATCTTTTGGGAGAAGTTCATATTGATATTTTATATGCTGGAGTTCCTCAGGATTCGATCGAAGTAAAAGTAAATACTGCAGAAAATGATGGTGTAAACTGGTTTTCCAGAGAGGAATTAGAACATTTAAATGTGTTTCCAGATATTTTAATTACAATGGATCATGTTTTAAAAACATATTTTCATCAAGAAGGATAATATATCCTTTTTTTATGAACTAAAAATACCGTATATGTTTACTTTTTACTTTTAAAAAATAAGCAAAATAAAAATATATTTACATGTTTGTAAAAATTATGGTATAATAGCTCAGGCCAAAAAG
>ERZ1643251.4190-NODE-4190-length-12741-cov-5.791581_pt1 | contig 12741 bp, 11 predicted proteins | sample MGYA00579261_ERZ1643251 | MGnify/ENA primary metagenome ERZ1643251 (study PRJEB29033, sample SAMEA4952267) | chicken gut metagenome | biome: Broiler Chicken; feature: Gastrointestinal Tract; material: Caecum | place: Ireland | collected 2018 | study: Broiler... | reverse complement strand
GTACTGAAAACAAGATTTTACCATTATCGGTAAGTAATTCTCTAGCTTTATTTAATGCCAAAACTGGATTGTTTAAATGATGTAAAACATAACTAAATATTATTATATCAAAAGAGTCATTAAATTCCAAATTCATAAAGTCTTTATTTATAAAGGCTGTTTTATTTTTCCCAGAAAAAATTCTGTTTTGAGCATTTAAAATCATTTCGTCACTTATGTCAATGCCTGTAATCTCACAACCATTAAATGTCTTATCTATTTTTCCAATTAATTTTCCAGTTCCACAGCCAATGTCAGCAATTTTCATTCCATCATTAACGCTTGATAATACTTCATTTGTAATAGGGTTTTTTATACCGTGATATATTACAAATCTTGATTTATCATCCCATTCATCAGCCACTTTGCCCCCGAACACTTCTTCAACACCAGAAGATAGTGTGCTTTTAGATAATTGTTCTATAAAATTATTTAACATATTTATATTGTTTGACATTTGAAATTTTGAGGTTGAGCAAGATTCAAATGCGTCGATACATTCTTCAACCATAGAAATAGTGTCTTGGAGATTATCATTAACCACAACATAATCAAAATTTCTTGCCACAATCAAATTATTGACGTCATCTCTAATTCTGCCCGTAGATCTGTTTTCTCTTCTCAAATTTAAAGTTTCTACTGATGGCGGAAGAAGTAGAATTAAACAAGTGTTCGGATTGGCTTTTTTCATTTCTAGGGCTCTATCAGGAGTTAGCTGAAAAATAATCGTTGAATCGGAGTTGATGTTATCTATATCTTTTTCAAAACTACCATAATAGTGTCCATCATAACACTTAACATTAAACATTTCGCCTTTTTTTACATAATCTTCAAATACTTCTTTTTCCATAAAGAAATAATCAAAACCATCAATCTCTCCTTCTCGTGGTTTTCTGGTGGTACAAGTAGTAAACTTTCTAAATTTAGGGTTTTTTAATAATAGTTCAGTTATTGTACCTTTTCCTGAACCACTTGGGCCACTAAAAACTAAATTCATCTATCTCACCTCTTCGTTATGCTCGCTATAATAACGCAAAATAAATTTTTTGTCAATATTTTCCATTTTATTATGTACAGAAGACCAAATTGCCTTTTACTCTTTATAAAAAAAGTCTTTGAACGTAGTTTCAAAGGCTTTTTGATGACACTATGACAGCAATTTATGGGTGGGGTAGTCCCAATTTTTACTGTCATAGTGTCATTTTCTTTTGTTTATATTATCTTGAATAATTTTTTTAGTGTCATTATATGCTTTATCAATTATGACATAAATAAATATTTCCAATATTACTGTAAATAAATATAAACTAATAAATACATATAAGTTATTTAATGAAATATTAAAGTTAGGAAAATCTTGTATAAAAATAATTGCTAAATACACAAGAGTATATAGTACTAATAAAACCGTAGTAGTATCATTTAATGACCTATTAACAAGTTCTGATTTTCTCTTATCAATATTTAAACCGTTTTTACTCCATTTACCAACACAATATACGTTACCAATTAATGTAAATGGAATTAAACACCAATATAAGCTAACCCAAAAATCATTTTGATTAATCACAAGTGCTATTACATCAATTAACAAAAATATATTACCTAAAATTTGTACTATATTAAAATATTTAATTCTTTCTCGCATTTTCGATCCTCTCTTTCGTTTTAGCACTATGTAATAGTTTAACAATTTCATTAGCTGAATTAATTTGATATTCTGTATCTTCTATTGTTTGCATAGTAACTTCTTTTTCTTCTTCCGATATATTTTCATCTTTTAATCTCTTATTTAAACTATCTAATAATGATTGCCAATTATCTATACTTCCCAAAGTATTAACAAGAGCCTCATCTAATTCTTTTCCTTTTAAAGAAGAATAGTAATGTTTAAGTAATGGGTTTAATGGTGTTACTTGAAAACCTAAGCCAGCTGCATACATTAAATCATTATAATTAACATCAATATGTTGGCTTATTTTTCGGAGTGTTTTAGGATTTGGAATTTCACGTTCTCCACTTTCAATTCGTGCTAGTTCTGTATCACTAATATTAGCCATCCTAGATAGTTCACGTTTTGATAAACCTTTAGCTTCTCTTGCTTTAGCTATCATTTGACCTACCGTTTCGTGCATAAAAAAGCTCCTTTCTGCTACCAATATAACATATTTTAATGATTTTTTCAACTTTTTTATCGAAAAATAATATTTTTTGCAACTTTTTGGTTGACAAAAGTGGTTTTATGGTGTATAGTCAACTTATAAGTTGCACTTTAAATTAAATTGCAACTTAACAAAAGCTCTTTGACAACTGCATAGTGTGCTTACGGTCAGACTGGCCCAGGGTTTGCTGGGAACGGGAAGTACACGTTAAACAAAGAAATCATCCTAATTTACATTAGGAGTTGTGGGTTAGCTAAAACCCTCCTTAGATACATTGCTTAAAAAGTATGTATACATCCTAAAAGGGAGTTGTCGGTAACACTAAAACCGTCATTGCTGAAAATATCATAAAACGAAAGGGGGAAATAAATGACAGCAAGTGAAACATTAAAGTTAATTGCAAAACAATGGTGTAATTTAGAAGATTTGAGAAAATTAACAGGTTTAGGAAAAAACAATGCCTTAAAATTAAAAAGTGAAATTAAAGACAATTTAGAAAGTAAAGGTTATCAGTTACCTAATAAACTATTACCAATGAGTGAAGTAGTAGAGTATTTAAAAATCAATGTGAGTTATTTACAAGAGGTGTCAAAAAATTAGTATGGGAGAAATGATAATATGAAAACTATATCACAAATGAGAAATGAGCCAATAAAAAAAGATTTCATAGTTGATAAACTAATGAAATCTCGGGGAGTGTATTGTCTAGTTGCAAGACCGAAAGTTGGTAAATCATTATTCGCACTTCAACTTGCCAACTCGGTTGCAAATGGACAAGAGTTTCTTGGTTTGAAAACAATTACATCTCCTGTACTATATATTAGCACAGAAATGAACTCTACACAAATTTTAGAACGTATAGATAAAATGGGTTTACAGTTTACTGATAAAAATTTCTTTTTAAAGGAGCAAGAAGTAAATGAGAGAAAATTAAATCTTATGGACTTACAATTAGATTTACAAGAATTTGCTTATGATTATGGTGGAAAACTTGTGATTATTGATATGTTATGTGGAATTAGATTAGATAATGGCTATGATATTAATAGTTACCAAGATATTGGTCAGTATGTTATACCAAAATTTAGAGAATTAAGCAATAAATATGGTTTTACAATATTATTAATACACCATTTAAATAAAAGCAATACTTCTTTAGGTAGTACAGCTATTGATGGCTCGGTTGATGGTATGATTACTTTAAAAAAAGATAATAATATCGTAAATAAAATATTTCTTAATTATGAAAGTAGAGATTTTGAGGGGCTAGATTTGATTTTAAAAAGGAATGAAAATTTACTATTTGAAATTTCAGAGTTGGAAACCGAAGATTTAAATGTTAATTTAATCATATTCCTAAATTATGCAATAAAACAAAGGGACTTTGAATTTACAGTATCAGAAATTACAAGCAAATTAAATTTAAATATAACACCATCACAATTTGGTAAAATATTAAATGCTAACATAGACAACTTGCAAAAAGAGGGACTATATATAGAGCAACAAAGGAAAGCAAAGGCTAGGGTATATATCGCACAATATAAAGAGCCTTTGGAATAATACTTTATATATTACCTGATATCAATATTCACTGAATAAGTGAATATTGAAAATAAACGTGGCACGTTTTGTTTGCGATAGCAAATGAAAGTGGCGATAGTTTATTTCTTCAATAATAATTGCTGTGGAATTATTATTGAATTAGTCTTATAGGAATAAACATAGCTTATTCCTATAAGACATAAGGGGGTTTTTAGGGAACTCCCTAAACTCACAAATGGGCTATGCCCTAGTGAGATAGGTCATAAATGACCTCTAAATAACTGGGGGTAATAAATATTGTATGATGGAAAGCAAGTTGTGAGGGTAGAAACTAAATATAAACAGAAAGATTTGTATAATATTGGAATAGAAATGAAACAAAGAAAAGGTACTGGAAATTATGACAAAGAACGTACACCGTTTAATGTGGAGTATGTATCTATGTCTGAAAGAAATCTATATCAAGAAGTGAAACAAACCTTAAAAAGAAGAAATATTGAATATTTAAATAAGCCTAATACTAACTTATTAAATGGTATTACGTTTACAAGTGGTAATGAATTTTTTGAGGCATTAGGTATGAAGTTTATTGATAGTGGTAGAACATATAAAACTGGCGATAAAAAAGGACAAGCTGTTAAAACACCATATATAAAATCAAAAGAAGATATACCACAAGCTGTTAGTTATTATTTTGATAGCTGTATGGACTTTTTGAAAGAATATGTAGGCGAAGAAAATATATTGTTAGCTCAAATACATTATGATGAAGATACTCCTCATCTGCAAGCCTATTATATACCAGTAGTAAATAAGGTAAAGCGAAAATGTTATGTAAAAGATAAAGAGGGAAATGTAGTAAAAGAAGAAGTTAAAAATAAGCAAGGTAAAACTTCACTTGTTCCAAAGCTGTTAAGAGATGATAAAGGTAAAATTGTTTATGAAGAAGTTAAAGGAAAATTTTTAAACAATGATCAATTCTGGAAAAGTAAAGGTGGTAAAAATTCTTTTGCGAGATTACAAGACAATTTTAATAAATTTATTACTGAACGTGGTTTTAAATTAGATAGAGGTAATATTGGTAATAATGTAGAACATAAAACAAAATTAGAACATCAAATAGAGGAAAATAAGGCAGAGTTAGAGGAATTACAGCTAGAAAAAGAAAGAACTAAACAAATACTTGAAGATACTAAAAATGGCTTGTTAGAGGCACAAAAATCAGCAAATAAAGAGGTTTTAAACCCTAGAAAAGGTATTGTTGGTTATAATACTAATGATGTAGTAGAAATAGTAGAATATTCCAAGAATTTGGAAAAAATCAATATATTACAGCAAAGCGAATTAAAAAATAAAGATACACTTATAACTAAATTGTCTAATGAAAATGAAAATTTTAAACAAAATAAAGAATTAATCAAAAGAAATAAAATTATTGAAGAACAAAAAGACACCATTAAAGAGCAAAAAAAGGAAATTACTAGGCTAAAAAATATAGTCAATGTTTTAGAAAATAACATTGAAAATTTAAAACAAAAATTTGAAAGAGAAATTGATAAATGGAAAAATCTATTTTCTAAAATGTGTAAAGCTATTGATAAAGTATTAAAACGAGAGCCTAAAAAATATATTGAAGATTATGAAGATTTAGCTGATAGCATTAATTATGATTACTATGATAAAGGAAAAGACAAAAATGATGATTTTGAAATGAGATTATAAGATATTGCAAGTTTATTAATTAAGTATTATAATTTGTTTAGGAAGTGATATGCTTGGTAGAGATAAAACAATGGGTAAAAGATATTGTAATTTATTTTGAATTTTTGAATAACATTAATTTAAAATTATTTAAATTATGCTCTTTGGATTGTTGGAATGATATTACATCAATAGAAAAATATTATTTAGATATTTCACAAGATTTATTTAGATTATTACCTTGTTCTGCTAATACTAAATTAAAAAAAATTAATTTGATAGAAAGCGATGGCATATTTTCGATTAATGATGGCATAGAAGAATTAAAAGGAGAAATTAAAAAATTTGTTTTAGAAAATAATGATATTTTATATACTATTAAATATATTAGAAATAAAACTGAACATATGCCTCATAAACTTAAAGCAGAAGGATTTTATAGTGGAAGTACGGGAAGTGATATACGATTTTCCTATGAAAATGAAAGTTTAAACATAAATTTTAATGATTTGAAAAAGTTAGTTATTAAGTTAAATGAAATATTTATAAAAATGCAAAATGATTTGTCAAAATATCAAAATCAATTATCAGAGGAATACAAGACCTATCCTTGTTGGGATTACTTAAAAAGTATGAATTTTGAAATATATAATAAATTACTTTTAAGTGAAAATTTATATGACATTTCATTTGTTATCAACAAATATTAATATATTTAAATTAAAGATTATTATAGTAGAAAGTAAGTAAAACTTTTTATATTAATAATCTTTTTTGTTTGGGAGGTGAGAGCAATTTGTCGTTATACCAAGACAAAAAGACCAAGAAATGGTGTTATAGACTATCTAAATATGTAAATGGGAAACAAGTTCAAAAGCATTCTAAATGGTATGATTTAAAAAAAGAGGCAAAAGAGGCAGAAAAAGAATATTTAAAATCTATTAATGAAAATAATTCTTCTGATGAAGAAATAACATTTAAAGATGTGTGGGAAAGTTATATTGATTTTAAGAAAGATAAATTAAAAATAACAAGTTATAATGCAATATTAAATAAAGGTATACATTATGAAAGTTTATATAATATAAAAATGATAAATTTTGATATTAATGTTTTTAATAACTGGAAGAGGTATATAAATAAACAAGACTTTTCCACCACACATAAAAATAATTTATATAAATGTTTGAGGTCAATTTTAAGATATAGTGAAAAGTATCTTGATATTAAAGTAAATACATTGCTTAATAAAATGACTAATTTTAATAACCCAAACGAATTAAAAAAAGAAATGAATTTTTTTACTTATGATGAATTTAAAAGTTTTATAAGTGTTGAAGAAGATTTAACTTATAAAACTTTTTTTGAGGTCTTATATTATTGTGGTTTAAGACAAGGCGAAATACAAGCCTTAACTTGGAAAGATATTACATTTGTAAATGATAATGAAGTATTAGTAAAAATAAATAAAACTTTAACATCAAAAATTAAGGGCAAAAAATATGTGATTTTACCACCAAAGACCAAAAGCAGTTATAGAACATTACCAGTAAAAAATAAACAATTAATTAGTGATTTAAAGTTATTAAAAGAAAGATGTCAAAAATTATATGGTTTTTCAGAAGAGTGGTTTGTATTTGGAAATGTGTATCCTTTAGCTGATACTACTATACAAACTAGAAAGAACAAAAATTGTAAATTAGCCGGTGTAAAAAGAATAAGAATACACGATTTTAGGCATAGCTGTGCTAGTTTATTAATAAATAAAGGAGCAAGTGTTGCTTTAGTTTCAAAATATTTAGGTCATAGTGATATAGCTACAACATTAAATATATATTCACATATGTTTAAAAGTGAATTACAAGATATAGCCGAAGAATTAAAAGATTTATAACAAAAACTAGGAGCTATGAAAGTAGCTCCTAGAATTTTTTTTTGAAAAACAATGATATAACAATGATATTGTAAAATAAAAACCCTTGAAAAAATAAGGGCTTAACTATCATTTTGGTGGAGAATAAGGGACTCGAACCCTTGACCCCCTGCGTGCAAGGCAGGTGCTCTGAGCCAACTGAGCTAATTCCCCGTTTTTTCAAACGCATTTACATAATAGCACAATATCCACATAAACGCAAGTATTTTTATCAAAAAAAAGAAAAATAATACTATTTTTCCTCATAAGAATCCAAAAAATGATGCTTTTCTCCGTTTTCTGTATATCCAATAATAGCTCCTAAATTCACATTTTCTACACTATGAAAAATATTTTTTTCAATATAAGGATTTACTTTTCGAAAATGTTGAATCAATTGTTTCATCTCTTTACGTTTTGATTTTCCTTCTTTATCCATATCCGTTTCTAAAGTAAAACGACAGGCACAGTTTAAAAAAGTTAAATCATTATAAAATGCCCAGTGGATGATATCTTCCTCATGAACTAAATATAATGGACGAATTAATTCCATTCCTTTAAAATTTTGACTGTGTAATTTCGGCATCATCGTTTTAATCTCACCACTATAGAATAAACTTAATAAAATAGTCTCTAGCACATCATCATAATGATGACCCAAGGCAATCTTATTACATCCCAAACTTTGTGCATAAGAATACAAATGACCACGACGCATTCTGGCGCACAAGTAACAAGGACTTCCCTCTGTGATATGAAACACCGAATCAAAAATATTCGTCTCAAAAATACGAATGGGGATATTTAATATCTTCGCATTTTCTTCAATCTCTTTTCGATGTTTTTCTGTATATCCCGGATCCATCACAATATATTCCACTTCAAAATGAAACTGACCATGACGATATAATTCCTGCATACACTTTGCCAATAACATAGAATCTTTTCCACCAGAAATACAAACGGCAATCTTGTCTCCTTCTTGAATCAATTGATACTCTTTGATAGCCTTCACAAATTTTGACCAAATTTCTTTACGATATTTTTTAATAATACTTTTTTCTATTTCACGATAGCGTTCCATAAAAACCACCTCAAACTTCTTCTATCATATCATATTTATCCTAAAAACTCATAGATTATAATAGGTGATTTTATGAATAATGCATACAACAAACCTTATCCTGTGGTACGTGTAGAAAAAGAAAATATTGAATACGCAAAAATTCTCTCACTCGATTATGCTGGAGATATTAGTGAAGATAGTGCGATTCACTTATATACCTATCAAGCACTTATACTCGAAAAAACACACCCTGAAATATCAAAAACATTAGATCGTATCGCGATTACAGAAATGAAACATTTAGAATTATTAGGAAGAGCCATTCATTTATTAGGTCTACCACCCAAATTCGTAAGCTACACCTCCGACAACATCAAACGATACTGGACCTCTTCCTACGTAAACTACACTACTTCCTTAAAAAATATGCTGCGACAAGACATCAGATCAGAAACTATGGCCATTCAAAATTATCGCAAACACCGAGATGCCATTAACGATACTTATATTAAACAATTATTAACAAGAATTATTGAAGACGAACAAGTACATCTCTCTATCTTTCGTCGACTATTAGAACAACAAAAAAATTAGTTCACACTAATTTTTTTTGCTATTAATTAAAATCATCAATACAATCCCAATTAAAATAATAGCTAAACCACCTAAAAAGAAACTAATCTCGTCAAACAATAATAAAGCTAAAAATGTTAAAACGATCGCAATCAATAAACAAACTACAATCAAATTTTGAAAGTGAAAGTGAAACTTATTACGTTCCGGACAATCACTCATTAAGCTTACATATTTTATATGTTTAGAAAAACGTTTATTTTCGGGTGGCAATTCCATATAATCAGGTCCATAATGTGCTTCCAAAAAAGCTTCGGGATGATGAGGAACCGGAAATTTTCCATTTTCAAAAGATAACAAAATCGTTGGATAAATATCATCATAACGATAAATATAAGGTTTCTTAGGTGACTTATATACCCAAGTAATCTCTTCTCCAATCAATCGACTCTTTTTATTTTGCTTGCCATAATCTATCGCATTTTGAATAAATTTTCTCTTTAATGATCGAGGATTGATATCTAGATTTTCTAATCCCGTAATCAACCAAGACAGCCATAAGTTTTTTCTACGCCATTTCAAATCTTCGTTTTTATTCTCGGATACAGAATTTAATACAAAAACATCAATAAAAACCCCTGTAGAAGAAGTACATTTATTTTTAAGAAGAATATTTCGTTCTTCTAAATAAGTGTTTTTTAATCGAATTTTCATTGCTGGAAATGGCGCTAAATAACGATCATCAGTCTCAAAACATTGAACCACATATTGATCTGGTAAATCTTTTTGTAAAGCTGTTAATAACTTTTGATATTGATCTCGATGGATCGCCACATCTAAATCATCATCCCAAGGGATAAATCCTTGATGGCGAACCGCACCCAAAACAGTACCAGAAAAAAGAATGTAATCAAGATGATTCTTTTTACACACCTGATCAAAATCTTTTAACATGGATAATAAAACCATTTGAAATTGTCTGACTGTAATTTTCTTGCCGTCAATATCTTTATTTAACATGTATTCCATAGTTTCACCACACAGTAAGTCCTAATGGTATTATATCACAAACGATGGTTTTAGAAAACGAATAATCCCGATTTCACACAATAAAACACATGAAATCAGGAGAATGTGTTAAAATAATAATACCAGATAGAAACTAGTTAAAATGATTAGTTTAGATAAAAAAATAAAAATTTTATAAAGTTTTGTATAGAAAATACTTGACTCTATTATGAGAGGAGAATTTAAATATGAACCAACAATTATTTTACAATGGAAACATTATTACTATGACTAAAGAAAATACAAGCGCAATGATTATTCAAGACGGAATTATTCAAGCAGTTGGCAGTGAACAATCCTTACAATCACTCATTACGGATCAAACCATAAAGATTGACCTAAAAGGAAAATGTATCTTACCTGCTTTTATTGACGCACATAGCCATATCACCTCATTTGCCCAAACTTTATGCATCGCACCTTTAAATGGAGTAAGAAATTCCGATGAGATCATTCAAAGACTTCGTCATTATAAAATAGAACATCAGTTATCTGACGAAGATTGGATTGTGGGGTTTGGATATGATCACACACAGTTAGAAGAAGGGTGTCATCCAACCAAAAATGTACTGGATCAAGTATCAATCACAAATCCAATTGTCATTACTCATGCATCAGGACACATGGGTGTACTAAATTCTAAAGCTTTAAATTTAGTTGGGATTACTAGTCAAACCACGGATCCAAGTGGTGGTCGCATTGGAAGATTAACTCACTCACAAGAACCTAATGGCTATCTAGAAGAAAATGCTTTTTCAAACGCAACAAAAAATCAAACATTAGTATCCAAATCGCAATGGATTCAAGCAATTCAAAAAGCACAAGATATTTATTTGAGTTATGGAATTACAACTGCTCAAGAAGGACTCATGAATGAGGAAAATCTAGCCATTCTAAAAACTATGGCAGATCAAAATCAACTAAAAATAGATATTGTTGGTTTTGTGGATATTAAAAATCACGCTTCGTTGGTCAAGAGATATCCCGAATATAATCATCAATATGTGCATCATTTAAAAATTGGTGGATATAAATTATTTTTAGATGGTTCCCCACAAGGTAAAACTGCTTGGATGTTGGAACCATATGTGGGCGAAAAAAACTATTGTGGATATCCTATTTATCAAGATAATGAAGTAGAACAATTTATCACCAAAAGTCTAGAAGAAGGAATGCAGTTACTAACACATTGTAATGGTGATGCAGCTGCTAGACAATTAGTTCAATGCTTTGATCATGTGGTTAATACTCATTCTTTTCAAAATACCTATCGTCCTGTAATGATTCATGCTCAAGTGGTACAAGAAAAGGAATTAAAAGAAATGAAAAAATTAGGTATGATTCCGTCTTTCTTTGTCGCACATACTTACTATTGGGGTGATGTTCATCTTAAAAATTTAGGGGAACAACGCGCAAAACGAATTAGTCCAGCCCGCACTGCAGACCGCTTGGGCTTAATTTATACTTTTCACCAAGATACCCCAGTTATATTACCAAACATGTTTGAAACCATTGATTGTGCAGTGAATCGGCAAACAAAAAACGGTATTTGCCTAGATTCTAATGAAGATAGTACAACGCAACGTTTAGATGCAATAGATGCTTTAAAGGCAGTTACTATAAATGCTGCTTATCAATATTTTGAAGAAAAAGAAAAAGGAAGCTTAGTAGTCGGAAAGAAAGCTGATTTTATTATTGTTGATCAAAATCCATTCACGATAGAGGATCAAATTAAAAATGGTAAATTGAAAAACATTTGTGTTTTACAAACTTACAAAGACGGTATTTGCCTTTATAAAAGAGAAAAAGAAGAACTATAAACATTTATGGGGGTTAAGGGGGTAATAAGTTAATAAGTTAATAAGTTAATAAGTTAATAAGTTAATAAGTTAATGTGTTTATTTGTTTATATATTTATATGTTTATATGTTTATGTGTTAATACGTTTATATTTTTATTATTTTTTAAAAAGTTTACCTTCTGTTTTTATTTGTTAACGTTTTATAAATTTTGTCATAAATCAAATTAAACGTGCTACAATCAAACTAAAGGAGGTGATATTATAGAAAATCATATTTTAGAATTACAAAATAAATTTGAAAAAATACAAGAAATAGGATGGATTAAAAATACCCGTCCTTATCGTAACGCTGGATTATTATTTGAAGCTTTAATTGGGAAAAAAGGAGATAGTTATTCAAAACCAGATTATTACGAAATTGAAATCAAAACACATCGAAAGGATGGACAATATCCAATTACATTGTTTCATTTTAGTCCTATTTCATATCAGACAAAGGTTCCACCTTGTCAATATCTAGTAGATCAATACGGATACCAAACAAACACTAGCGCTCCATACAAAGTTCTTTATACTAATATTTTTTATCATCAAAAAAAGAAAATCAATTCGCACTATCAATTTGAGTTGGACATCAATGATGAAAAACAGCAACTTGAACTTCATGTTTACGATGCAAATAATTGTTTAATGGAAGACTCCACGATCATCTGGCCCTTTGAAATGATAAAAGAGAAACTCAAAAATAAACTTCAAATACTGGCCTATATTGAGTATCAACGAAAATATGAAAATAAAACTGAATATTTTAAGTTTACAAATCTTCAGTTTTATCATTTAACCGACTTCGCTAAATTTATACAACTTATCAGGC
>ERZ1643251.4189-NODE-4189-length-12741-cov-11.524200_pt1 | contig 12741 bp, 12 predicted proteins | sample MGYA00579261_ERZ1643251 | MGnify/ENA primary metagenome ERZ1643251 (study PRJEB29033, sample SAMEA4952267) | chicken gut metagenome | biome: Broiler Chicken; feature: Gastrointestinal Tract; material: Caecum | place: Ireland | collected 2018 | study: Broiler... | reverse complement strand
TAGTGCTAGCACTAAAAAGTCGAGAGTGCCAACTTTAAGGAGTTTAAATGCAACTTTCAAATAGAAAAAAACAGATTTTGCAAATCGCTATTGAAGATTACATTGCCTCTTGCAGTCCAATCACAAGCGGCGGGCTTAAAAACCTTGCCAGCCTTGATTGCTCTACTGCAACTTTGCGAAGCGAACTTAACGCTTTGGAGGCCATGGGCTTTTTAAGGCAACTTCACACTTCTGGCGGCAGAGTGCCAACGGCGCAGGGATATCGTTTTTATGTTGAAGGCATGCTTTCCAATTTTAAGGCCACAAATGGCGAACTTGAAAAAATTAGAAGGCTGATTGAACAAAAAACTTCCTCACTTGCCGACCTCATATCTTCCATAGCCAAGGTGATAGGCGAGGCAACAAACTATCCAACAGTGGTTATGGCAAGCGGAGTGGAGAACTTAATTTTGCAAGATTTTCAAATTATTCCGCTGTTAAGTCAAGAAGTGCTGGTGCTGATTGGAACAAACGCGGGGTATATAAATGAAAGGCTGAACATATCTGCAACCAAGCGCGAATGTGATGACGCAAGCCGATTTTTCAAAAAACACTTTGTTGGCAAAACCATCAAAGAGATGACCAAAGAGTTTGAAGAAGGCGCGCTGACTGAGGAGATTACGCAATTTCAAAACATTGTCGATTGCCTTGTTAGCGGACTTAAAAGGTTTAACAATCGCAAGTTGTTAGATGTGCAAAAAAGCGGCGCGGTTAAACTTTTGGAGAGCGGCGAGATTGAAAAAGCCAAACACATCTTTGCAGTGCTGGATGATGAGGACGAACTGATTGAAGTGCTGGAAACTCAGCCTGGTGAAGAGCAAATTGTGGTTTCGGTGGCAGAAAATGACGACGAACTTTCAGTGGTGAAATTGCCAATAAAGATGGGTTCGGTGGAACTTTCAGTGGGCGTGCTTGGGCCGCAGCGAATGGACTATGGCCCTGTGAGCGCAGCACTTAAACTGCTTGCCGATGAACTTGAAAATTTTAAAGGAGGAGACGGACCTTGAAAGATAAAAAACACAACCATGAAGAAAATTGCAAGTGCAACGAAAACTGCAACTGTGAAGGGCAGTGCAAATGTGATGAAGAAAACAAATGTGACGAAAACTGCACTTGCGGCGAAGAGAAATGCCAGAAAAACTGCTCATGCGGCGAAGATAAAGTAAATGAATACTTAGACATGGCAAAAAGGCTGCAAGCAGAATTTGAAAACTATCGCAAACGCACATTCTTTGAACTAAAAAAAGCAAAAGAGGATGGCGAAATAAATGTGATTGAGGTTTTCTTGCCATGTTTAGACACTTTTAAGGTTGCTAAAAAATCCATCACAGACCCGAAAGTTTTGGAGGGTGTGGAGATGATTGAAAACAACATTTCACAGGCTCTTGAAAAAATTGGCGTGCAGAAAATTGAAAGCGTTGGGCAAAAGTATGACCCAAATCTGCACAATGTAATCGCCATTGCAAATGTGGCGGATAAAGAAAACGATATCATCTTGGACGAATACCAAGCGGGATATAAATACAACGATAGAGTGATTAGATATTCAAAAGTCATTGTCAATAAAAAGGAGGATTAAAATTATGGGAAAAATTATTGGAATTGACCTTGGAACAACAAACTCATGTGTGGCAGTTATGGAAGGTGGCAAACCAACCGTCATTGCAAATGCAGAGGGCGACAGAACAACACCATCAGTTGTGGCTGTAACCAAAGATGGCGAGCGCCTTGTAGGTAAGGTGGCTAAACGCCAAGCCGTTGTAAACAGCGACAACACAGTTATGTCTATTAAAAGAGAGATGGGCACAAACTACAAAGCAAAACTTGGGGGAAAGGAATATTCTCCACAAGAGATTTCTGCAATGATACTTGCAAAACTTAAAGCCGATGCAGAAAGTTATATTGGCTCGCCTGTAACCCAAGCGGTTATTACAGTGCCAGCATACTTTAATGACTCACAGCGTCAAGCAACCAAAGACGCAGGCAAAATTGCAGGGCTGGAAGTTTTGAGAATTATCAACGAACCAACCGCTGCGGCACTTGCTTACGGCCTTGATAAGGGCGAAAACAACAACCAAAAAATTCTTGTTTACGACCTTGGTGGCGGAACATTCGATGTTTCCATTTTGGAAATAGGCGATGGCGTTTTTGAAGTTCTCTCCACAAACGGAAACACAAGACTTGGCGGAGATGACTTTGATAACAGAATTATCGACCTTTTGGTTGAAGAATTCAAAAAGGAAAATGGCACAGATTTAAGCAAAGATAAACTTGCTATGCAAAGGCTTAAAGAGGCTGCTGAAAAGGCAAAAATTGACCTTTCTGCAACACCTAAAACAACCATTTCACTTCCATTCATTTCAGCCGATGTAAACGGCCCTAAACATATGGAATATGAACTCAGCAGGGCAAAATTTGATGCTTTGACCGAGGATTTGGTTAAAGAAACCATCGAATGCTGCAAGCGCGCATTGAAAGATGCAAAACTTTCAACCAGTGACATCAACAAAGTTATTTTGGTTGGTGGCTCAACAAGAATTCCTGCTGTTTTTGAAGCGGTTAAATCTTACACTGGCAAAGAGCCATATAAAGGCATCAACCCAGATGAATGCGTGGCAATTGGTGCGGCTATTCAAGCGGGCGTGCTTGGCGGCGAAGTTAAAGATGTGCTTCTTTTGGATGTAACCCCACTTTCACTTGGAATTGAAACCTTGGGCGGAGTGTTTACAAAACTTATCGAAAGAAACACAACCATTCCTACAAGAAAATCTCAAATTTTCTCAACCGCTGCTGATAACCAACCAGGCGTTGACATCCATGTTTTGCAGGGTGAAAGAGAATTTGCTGCTCAAAACAAAACCCTTGGCAGGTTCCAACTTACCGACATTCCACCTGCACCAAGAGGCGTTCCTCAAATTGAAGTGACATTCGATATTGACGCAAACGGCATTGTTAAAGTTTCAGCAAAAGATTTAGGAACAAACAAAGAACAAAACATCACAATCACCGCTTCATCAAACCTTAAAGAAGAGGACATTGAAAAAGCAATAAAAGAGGCAGAGGCTCATGCTGAGGAAGACAAGAAGAGAAAAGAACTTGTTGAAGCAAAAAATAACCTTGACAACTTGATTTATGGCCTTGAAAAAATGATTAAAGAAAACGGCGACAAACTTAATGAAGAGGATAAGAAAAAACTTCAAGATGCCATTGAAGAGGCTAAAAAACAACAGGCAAGCGAGGACCTTGACGCCGTTAAAAAGGCGATTGAAGACCTTACAAACACTTCAAACGGCATTGTAAGCAAGATGTATCAAAACGCTAGTGCTGCCGCTGATGCTGATGCAAACAATGGTGGTAACAATGGTAGCAACAATGGCGAGGGCCCAGACCCAGAAGTTGTTGTTGATGAAAACTAACTTTTTTATGGTAGAAAAGTTACAAATAATGGAAACTTTTTTAGGAGTTTAATTTTTAATGGCAAACAAAGATTACTATAAAATTTTAGGCGTTGAAAAAGGGGCGAGTGCGGATGAAATTAAGTCCGCATATCGTCGTCTTGCAAAAAAATATCACCCAGACATCAACAAAACCCCAGAGGCTGCTGAAAAATTTAAGGATATCAACGAGGCATATGAAGTGCTTGGCGATGACAAAAAACGCGCCAACTATGACCAATTTGGTTCTGCCGATGGCCCTCAGTTTGGAGGCGGCGCAGGTGGAGCAGGCGGCTTTGGCGATTTCTTTGGCGGCGCAGGTGGAGGGTTTAGCGATATTTTCAGCGACATCTTTTCTGCCTTCGGCGGCTCGGGCTCGCGTGGCAGAGTTATGGAAAAGGGTGATGACATATTCATGAACATGACCATCTCCTTTGAAGAGGCTGCTTTTGGCGTTGAAAAAAATGTAACCTACTCTAAAATAGAAAAATGTTCCGTTTGCGATGGCACTGGCGCAAAGGATGGGAAAGAATATTCTGTTTGTCCAGATTGCCACGGCAGCGGCAGGGTTAGGTTCCAACAAAACACCATGTTTGGCACAACGATAAGAGAGGCTGGTTGCACAAGATGTAACGCAACCGGTAAAATAATTAAAGAAAAATGTTCCGCTTGCTCGGGCAAAGGCTATAAAAAAATCAATAAAACACTTAAAGTCAAAGTTCCAGCAGGCATTGACGATGGGCAAACCATCAGGATGCGCGGCGAGGGCAATGCCCCAGTTAGAGAGGGTGTGAGCGGCGACCTCAACATCCGCATTGCAGTAACTCCACACAAAATTTTGGTGAGAAAGGGCAACGACATTTATCTTGACCTTTACATTCCATTCACGCAAGCGCTGCTTGGAACTAAGGTTGAAATTCCAACGCTTAAAGGCCCGTATACTCTCACAATTCCAGAACTCACTGCATCAGGCACTGTGATGAGGCTTAAAAATAAAGGCGTGAAAATTTTGAATAGAGAAGCCTATGGCGATATGCTGGTTTCAATCAAAGCCGAGCCACCTAAGAGTTTGGATAAAGCAACCAAAAAATTGCTGGAAGAACTCAATGCTAAAATAGACCCGAAAGCATATTCAAAATACCAAAACTTTCTTTCAAAAAGGTGAAATGTGTTGCCATTTCACTTTTTTTATTGTAAACTATTGCCATGAAAAGATTTATTGGCAAAATTGAAGAAAGCCAGGCAATTATTGAGGGCGAAGAGTTAAATCATCTTCGCAATGTTTTGCGCCTTACAGTTGGCGATGAGGTGATTGTTGTTAATGGCGATGGATGTGACTATGTTTGCCAAATTACTAAAATAGATAAAAATATTGCAAAATTAAGCGTAAAAAGCAAAAAAAATAATAAAAATAATGCAAAAAATCAAATTTCGCTATTTATTTCCGCTATAAAAAGGGAGAAATTGGAACTTGTTGTGCAAAAAGCAGTGGAGCAAGGAATTAAAAATTTATATATTTTTGAAAGCCAATTTTCCACAATGAAATTAAAGGGCGAAAAACTTGTTCGCTATCAAAAAATTATTGAAAGCGCAACCAAGCAATGTGAGCGCGCCGATTTTATGAAAATTGAATTGCTATCTTTTTCGCAGATGCTTGAAAAGTTTGCAGCGCACAAAACCAGGCTGTTTGCAAACGAACGAGAGGGCGAGGAGTTTGATTTTGCAAGTTTAAAAAGTGCAAAAGATATTGCTATTTTGGTTGGCTGTGAGGGAGGTTTTTCAGCGGAAGAAAAACAGCAGATTTTGCAAACCAAGCCTGAAAATATCTCGCTTGGCACAAGAATTTTAAGGGCTGAAACTGCGGCAATTTTGCTGGCGGGAATTGCAAGCCTGTTTTCGGGAAACTAGGAGAATGACATGAAAGTTTGTGTGCTAACATTGGGCTGCAAGGTTAACAAATATGAAAGCGACAGCCTATTGAATATTTTTAAAAAACAGGGCTGCGAGATTACAGAGACCCTTGAAAAAGCGGATGTGTATGTTGTCAACACCTGTGCTGTTACTGGCGAGGCGGAAAAGAAATCTAGGCAGATGCTGGCTAAATGTAAAAAATTAAATGCTAATGCAAAAATATATGTCTGCGGCTGCGCTGCCCAGCATAACTGGCAGCAGTTTTTGGGCAAAGCGGTGCTTATTAAAGGCGTGTCTGGCAAAAACAAAATTGCATCATTGGAAGAGGGAGTCAGGCTGGACGATGTGCCAAAACAATATGAGCAAGAGGAGTTTGCGCTTCAAACTCGCACACGCGCATACATAAAAGTGCAGGACGGCTGTGACAACTTTTGCTCTTATTGCATTATTCCATATTTGAGGGGCAGAAGCAGGTCGAGAGATGTAAACTCGATTATTGACGAAGTTAAAAATCTTGGCAGCGACATCAAAGAAATTGTGCTGACAGGCATAAATCTTTCCGATTTTAAAATTGACGGCAAACTTGGGCTTTTGCCACTGCTGGAAAAACTTGATAAATTCAACTTACGCATGCGCCTTTCTTCCATGGAAGAGGTGATTGCAGATGAAGAGTTTATCAAAGGTTTAAGCCGTCTTAAAAACTTTTGTCCGCATTTTCATTTGTCTTTGCAAAGCGGGTGCGACAGCGTGCTTAAAAGAATGAACAGGCGATATACTGCCGCAGAGTTTAAAAACACTTGCCAGTTAATTCGAAAATATTTTCCGTCCGCTTCCATTACAACAGATGTTATTGTTGGCTTTCCGGGAGAGAGCGAAGAGGAGTTTAACCAAACCAAACAGTTTATTGAACAGGTGGCGTTTTCTGGCTTGCACATATTCCCATATTCGCACAGAGAGGGCACAGTGGCATCCAAGCAGAAGGATTTGGATTTTCAAATTAAAAAAGCGCGTGCAGAGCAACTTAAAGAGTTGGATAAAACTTTGCGCAGGCGATTTATTGAGCAGAACAAGAGTGGCAAAGTGCTGATTGAAGAAATAGAAAATGGCAAAAGTTATGGTTTTACAGAAAACTACATAAAATGTGAAATAGACGCCATTTGTAAAGTTGGCGACATCGTGGAGGTTAATATAACCGGCACAGATGGACAACTTGCCAAGGCGAATTTGGTTTAAACGCTTGACAAGGGAGGCATAAATCAATATAATAAGAAAGCAAAATCTTGAAATTAGAAGGTGGTGAGAAAAGTTGACAACGGTTAAAGTTGGCGAAAACGAAAACTTGGAAAGCGCTCTCAAACGCTTTAAAAGAAAATGCCAAAAAGACGGCATTATCGGTGACATCAGGAAAAAAGAAGCCTACTACAAACCTAGCGTTGCAAAAAAACGCAAGAGAGAGGCCGCAAGAAAACGCGCTAGAAAAAGAGGTTAAGCGCACTTTTAATCATCATTTTTGATAAAATGCATGGCATAAAGCCATGCTTTTTTTGTAAATTTTGTTTTGTCTAAAAAGTTCGAACGTTTTCGACAATTTATTTCCACCTTTTATTTTGCAGTTAAAAACATTTGCTTTACAATGAGTTTGTTTCCTGATTTGGAAGTTAAAAGGAGAGAATAATGAATCAAGAACTTAAAAGGCTTGCACAAAATGCACGCAACAGACTTATGAGCAAAGGAGAAAACGGCACATCCGGCGTTAAAAAGATGAATGCTCCGCTAAGCCCAAATGTTAAGTTTAAAGTTATTTCAACTTTCGAATCGGACGAGGTTTTTAAAAACAGAACAAGAGAAGTTTTGGAAAAGGGTGTGCTTAATCCAATTGGCGAACTGATTGATGCAAACTATTATCGCACGCTGGATGAGGGCAAAAAACAAAAGTATCTTTTGGATGTTATTGAAAAGTTTAACCGTTATAAAAAGGAATTTGAAAGAAGAGAGCAAAAATTAGTTTACTAATTTTTTTACATTTGCTAAAATTATGCTATGAATAATTTCGACATCAATTTGCTTAATGATGAACAGCGCCTGCCTCTTCTTCAAACTGAGGGGGCTGTTTTAGTAACTGCAGGTGCAGGCAGTGGAAAAACCAGGTTGCTTACACACCGCATTGCATACCTGCTTTCCTTGGGCGTGAGCCCGTATAATATTTTGGCAATCACCTTCACCAACAAGGCCACGCGTGAAATGGCAGAGAGGGTGGAGAAGATGTGTGACGAGGGCGGAAGCATTTGGATTTCCACCTTCCATTCTATGTGCGCAAAAATTTTGAGGCAGGATATTGAAAGGCTGGGGTATTCTCGCTCTTTTTCTATATATGATGAGGACGACAGCGAAAAGGTTGTGAAAGAGATTTTATTGCAGCAGAATTTGCCAGAAGATAAGTGGAAAAAGAATGTGCTTTTTCATATCTCAAACTGGAAGAACACAGTTATGACTTTGGCTGACTATGAATTTGCATGCAGAGATGTTACTGACATTAAAAAAATTGTCAGGGTTATGGACGAGTATGAAAAAACTCTGCAAAAAAACAACGCCCTTGATTTTGACGACCTTTTGATTAAAACATATAAGTTATTTTTGCAGTGCGAAGATGTTAAAAACAAGTATGCACAGCGCTTTAAATATATTTTGGTGGATGAGTTTCAAGACACCAATGTGGTGCAATATGAACTGTTAAAACAACTTGCGTCAGTGCACGGCAATATTTTTGTTGTGGGCGATGAGGACCAATGCATCTACTCATGGCGAGGTGCCAACTTTAAAAACATTTTCAATTTTAGAAAAGATTTTCCTGATGTTAAAGTTTACAAACTTGAACGCAACTATCGCTCTACCTCCAAAATTTTGGATAGGGCAAACAAACTTATTGCACACAATTCTTCGCGGTTAGAGAAAAAACTTTGGACGCAAAGAGAGGGCGGCGATGAGCCGGTTATTTATAATGCCATTGACGAGCGCGACGAGGCGCTGTTTGTTGCAAGCACTATTGAAAGATTGATGAGGCGTGGAGATAAGCCTGCTGATTTTGCTGTGCTTATGAGGCTTAATGCGCTTTCAAGAAATTTGGAAGAGGCGCTTTTGTCATATAACATTCCGCACAAAATTTATGGCGGCTTCAAATTTTATGAGCGTGCAGAAATTAAAATTGTCATTGCCTATCTAAGGCTTTTTGTCAATCCTGACGATGATGTGGCATTTTTGAAAGTTGTAAATTTTCCTCGCAGGGGCATAGGCGACAGCGCTGTGGCAAAATTGAAGGCGCTTGCCGGCGATAATTCCATTTTAAAAACTCTGCTGCAAGGCGGACTGGAACAAGAGCCGGCTCTGCAAAAAAAACTTGCTTGCTTTTTGGAAATCTATGTAGGCCTGCAAAACTTAAACCTGCCACTTGCTGAATTTGCCAGCGAGGTGATAACTAAGTTTGGGCTGAGAGACGCCTACGACAGGAAAAGTGAAGAGGGCTTTGATAAACTTATGAACATCTCCTCATTTGAGGCGGGCGTGAGGGAATATTCAAGGCTCAACCCTGATGCAGGGCTGGAAGAGTATTTGCAAAGCATAACGCTTTCCAGCGACACGGATGAAATTGGTGAGGGCGGAAGCGTTACCATTGCAACCGTTCATGCAGTTAAAGGGCTGGAATTTAAAAATGTTTTTATCATTGGCTTGGAGGAGGGGCTTTTCCCAATCAGCCGCGCGACAAGTGCCGACGATGTGGAAGAAGAGCGCCGCCTGATGTATGTGGCAGTAACCAGGGCGGAGGAAAAAGTGATTATCACCCACTGCTCCAAACGCTTTTTGTATGGCAAAACCAACTATCAAATTCCAAGCAGGTTTTGCAAGGAACTTGGCTTTTATCAGTTCACACCTAAAAAGGTTGAAGAGCGCAATGCGCTCGCAGAAGGCAAAAGTTTTGCGCAAAGCAGGCCGTTTTTTGATAAAAACTCAATTTTAACGCGTTTTGAGGAGCAAAAAGATAAAATTGACACCTCAAAATATCAATGTGGGCAAATTGTTACTCATCCTAAATTTGGGAAAGGTAAAATTGTAAGTATAACTGATGATGCTCTTGTGGGCGACATCAACTTTGAGGGCGTGGGCATGAAAAGTTTGATGCTGGAAATTGCACCACTTACAATAGAGGGGGAAGAGTGATGGATAAAATAAGCGAGATGCAAAAACTGATTGTGGAAATAAATAAGCACAACCACAACTACTATGATTTAGACGCGCCAACAATTTCGGACGCCGAGTATGACAAACTGTATTACAGGCTTATTGATTTAGAAAAGCAAACTGGCACAGTTTTGCCTAATTCGCCATCACTAAGGGTTGGCGGAGAGGTGCTGGAAGGTTTTAAAAAACGCGAGCATCCAAAAAAACTTTACTCACTTAATAAAGTGCGAGATGAAAAGGATTTGTTTGCATGGGTGAGGGACATGAAAGATGTTCATCCTGCAATGACCTTTTCGGTGGAATATAAGTTTGACGGGCTGCATCTTGTTATTGAATATGACAAGGGCGAGTTCGTCAGTGCCACAACCAGGGGCAATGGATATGTTGGCGAAGATGTCAGCGCGCAGGTTAAAACCATCCGCTCAGTGCCATTGCAAATTGCTTTTAAGGGGCATTTGTTTGTTGAGGGCGAAGGGATGATGACAAATCATGCCCTAAAAATTTACAACCGAAATGCCGAAGAAAAACTTAAAAATGCGCGAAACGCTGCCGCAGGCGCAATACGAAATTTGGACCCAAAAGAAACGGCAAGGCGTAATTTAGACTTTTTCTGCTATGCAGTTTTGCAGGCCGATGGCATCAAGTTTGACACGCAGCAAGCGCTGCATGAGTTTTTGTTTAAAAACGGCTTTCAAACGGGTGATTATTTTAAAGTTGTTTCCACTGCCGAAGAGGTTATGCAAGAAATCAATGATATTGACAAGCGAAAATCCAGTTTGGATGTTTTGATTGACGGGGTGGTGGTGAGCATCAACGAAATTGCCTATCGCGAAGAAATTGGCTGGACAACCAAGTTTCCAAAATGGGCGATGGCATACAAATTTGAGGCGGAAGAAATTTCCACTGTTTTGAAAGATGTCGTGTGGCAGGTGGGACGCACTGGCAAGGTTACGCCAATTGCCATTTTGCAGCCTGTTGAACTTGCAGGGGCAACCGTGCAAAAAGCAACACTAAACAACTATGACGACATCTTGCGCAAAAAAGTTTCCATAGGCAGCAGGGTTTTCGTGCGCCGCAGCAATGAGGTCATACCGGAAGTGCTGGGCTTGGCTGAAAAGGCGGAGGATGCAAAAGAGATTGAAGAGATTTCCACTTGCCCATGTTGCGGAAGCAAATTGATTAAAAAAGGCCCCCTTCTTTATTGCATAAATCATGATGGCTGTTTTGACCAAATTGAGGGCAGGCTTACGCATTTTGCCAGCCGTGATGCTTTCAATATTGAGGGCCTCAGCGAAAAAACCGTGCGCACTTTAATCAACGAACTTGGCGTGAAAAATCCGTCCGATTTATATAAACTTACCACCGAGGATTTTTTGACTTTGGAGAAATTTAAAGATAAAAAATCCAATAATTTAAAAAATTCCATTGAAAAAAGCAAAAAAATTGACCTTTTTAGGTTTATTTACGCGCTTGGCATAGGCGAGGTGGGCATCAAAACCGCAAGGGACATAGCAAATCATTTTTCAAGTTTGCAGGCGGTTATGAAAGCAAAACTCAGCGAGATTGAAAAAATAAATGATGTTGGCCCAGTTATTGCAAGAAACATTCTTGAATATTTTAAAGACCAAGAAAACTTGCAGGAAATTCAAAATTTAATCGACGTTGGCGTGGAGATTAAAAACCCAAGCCCGCGAGATTTCTCATCGCCGATTGCAGGCAAAAAGTTTGTGCTGACGGGCACGCTGCCATCGCTTTCCAGAACGCAGGCTAGCGAACTTATTTTGCAAAATGGCGGCGAGGTTTCTGGCTCGGTTTCCAAAAACACCGACTATGTGCTTTTGGGCGAAAACCCGGGCTCTAAGTATGCCAAAGCCCAACAACTTAACATAAAAATAATAAGCGAACAAGACTTGATTGATATGATTAACAAGGTTTAAATTTGCCAGGTTAAATCAAACCCGCATTCAGCGGGTTTTTTCTTGCAAAAACTTTTTAAAAGTTTGCCATAATTTCTTGACAAACTGGCCATAAATTGATATATTTATTTAGTCTTGTTGTCGGGGACTGTCTTTTTTAAGGCATAAACAAACGACAGGTGGGGGCAAACAAGCCTTTCACCGATTTGGCAAACAGGGTTTGTCAAAGTCGCGAAATTGTTGCGATTGTGTTGTTCGTGTTTAAACAAAAAGAAATTAACGGCGCCTAGCGCCTAGACAAATCTAAATAAGGAGGAAACAAAATGCCTACGATTAACCAACTTGTTAATAAGGGAAGAAAAACTTTTGTTAAAAAATCAAAAGCCCCACTTCTTAACGAGTGTCCACAGAAAAGAGGGGTTTGCCTTTCTGTTAGAACTGCAACACCTAAAAAACCTAACTCGGCTCTTCGTAAAATCGCCAGGGTTAAGTTCTCAAATGGACAAGAAGGAACATGCTACATTCCTGGAATTGGTCACAACCTTCAAGAACACAGCGTTGTGCTTGTAAGGGGCGGCAGAGTTAAAGACCTTCCTGGTGTGAGATATCACATCATCAGGGGAACTCTTGATGCTGCTGGCGTTGCTAAGAGAAGTCAATCTCGCTCTAAATACGGCGCTAAAAAACCAAAAAGTAAATAATTTTTAAAAAATGTAATAGGAGGAAATAAAAATGGCAAGAAGAAATAGTGCCGTTAAAAAACCTGTCCTTCCTGACCCAATTTACAAGAGCAAAACTGTTACAAAACTTATCAACCAAGTTATGTACGATGGCAAAAAAGGCCTTGCTCAAAGAATTGTTTATGGTGCATTCGACATCATTAAGGAAAAGATGGGATTGGAGCCACTTGATGTGTTTAATCAGGCTCTTGAAAATGTTAAGCCTATGCTTGAAACAAAATCAAGAAGAGTGGGCGGAGCAAACTACCAAGTTCCTATGGAAATTAGGCCAGAAAGACGCCAAACTTTGGCTATTAGATGGATTGTTAATTTCGCAAGAAAAAGAACAGGCGAAAGAAACATGGATGCCAAACTTGCCGGCGAACTTATGGATGCTTACAACGGAACAGGTGCGTCAATCAAGAGAAGAGATGAACTTCACAGAATGGCTGAGGCAAACAAAGCATTTGCACATTACAGATGGTAAAA
>ERZ1643251.4188-NODE-4188-length-12742-cov-18.908410_pt1 | contig 12742 bp, 17 predicted proteins | sample MGYA00579261_ERZ1643251 | MGnify/ENA primary metagenome ERZ1643251 (study PRJEB29033, sample SAMEA4952267) | chicken gut metagenome | biome: Broiler Chicken; feature: Gastrointestinal Tract; material: Caecum | place: Ireland | collected 2018 | study: Broiler... | reverse complement strand
AGTACTTATATTGTTGTTCAATGGATAACTTATTTTGTTGCATATTATCTTATAGGTAAAAAGATACCAACTTTATATTTTGGTATATTAATGATTGCATTTTGTATAATTTATTCATTAATCTCATTATTTATTGCTTATAAATATGCACCTAAAACTTTTAAAATCAGACAATAATATTGGAGGAAAGCATGAAAGTAAAAAATTTAATAGCACCTTGTGGTATGAATTGTGCATTATGTCAAGCATATCAAGGAAAAGGATTAAAGTGTTTTGGTTGCAGCAATATGAACAAAAGAAAATCTTGTCAAAATTATTTTATATTTAATTGTAAAAATAAAATAGATTTTTGTTTTGAATGTAAGAATTATCCTTGCACTAGATTAAAAAAATTAGATAAAAGATATAAAACAAAATATAATATGAGCATGCTAGAAAATCTTGATTTTATAAAAATTAATGGCTTACAAGATTTTTTACAATATCAAAATAAAAAATATAAGTGTGATAAATGTGGATATTTAAAAAACAGTTCATCAAAAATATTGTCTACATTGTTTCAATGATATAAATAAAGAAGTATAATTATGAAAAATAATATTTCAATAAATATAAATTATATTGAAGAATATAAAAATATAATAGAAAATACAATTTTACAAAAAGGTTATCAAGAGATTATTAAGTTGTTTAGATATTTAAAAATATATTTTGAAAAAGAAATGCCAGAATTTAAATTTACATCTAATATAGTTGAAAATAATATGGATTATTCTTATTTTCAATTTACAAATGATAAGTTAAGAGAAAATAAACTAAAAATTGTTTTTGTATTTATTCATAAAGATTTTAAATTTCAAATATGGTTATCAGGGATAAATAGAAATATACAAGAAAAATATTTTAATATCTATAAAAATACAAAATACAATTTATCAATTGATCCAAATAAAACAGATTATATTTTATATAAAGACTTAAATTTTAATTATAATAACTTAGAACAATCATTAATTTGTTTAAAAAAAGAAGTATATTCATTTATAAATGATATAATTAATAATGAATGAAAGGATTATTATGAAGAAAAATAGTATTATAGAAATTAAAAATTTAACTAAATATTATGGAAAAATAAAAGGTGTAGAAAATTTAAATTTAGAATTAAAAGAAGGAGAAATATTTGGCTTTATTGGGCCAAATGGTGCTGGAAAATCAACTACTATTCGTTCAATAATGAATTTAATTAATAAAACAGAAGGTTGTGTATTAATCGACGGGATGGAATTTAACAAAGATGACGTATCAATAAAAGAAAAAATAGGATATTTACCAAGTGAAATTAATTTATATGATGATTTTACGGTAAAAGAGATGTTAGATTACCATGAAAGTTTTTATAAAAAAGATATTCATAAAAAAAGAACTGAATTAGTAGAAAAACTTAACTTAGATGAAAAAAAGAAAATTGAGGATTTATCATTAGGAAATTTAAAAAAACTTGGGATAGTTTTAGCACTTATGCATCAACCTAAAATATTAATACTAGATGAACCTACAAGTGGCTTAGATCCTATAATGCAAAATGTTTTTTATGATATCTTAAAAGAAGAAAAGAAAAAAGGAACTACAATTTTGTATTCAACACATATTTTAAGTGAAATATCAAAAATATGTGATAGAGTTGGAATTATTAAAGATGGTAATTTAATTAAAATTGAAAAAGTCGATCAAATAATTAAAAATAACCTAGTTTTTGTAACAATTACTTCAAATGAAGTTAATAAAATTGTTGATGATTTAAAAATCGATATTATATCTAAAGAAAATAACACTATAAAATTTAAAAATAAAAGTTCCCATTGTGAATTAATTAAACAATTAGCTAGTTATGAAATTGAAAAAATATTAATAGAGGAACCTACTTTAGAAGATATTTTTCTTCATTATTATGAAGGAGAGGAGTAATTTATGTTTAAAAGAGAAATGAAAATAAATTTTAAAAGTTTTTTGATATGGACACTTATTCTCATAATATTGTTTTTAGTAGTTTTTCTAATGTATCCGTCAATTATGAATAGTGAAAATATTCAAATGATGAATGAAATGTTAAAAGTTTTTCCCGAAGAAATGTTAAAAGCTTTTAATATGGATATATCAAATATTGATACAGCTTTTGGCTGGCTTAAAACAGAAGGATTTGTTTTTGTTTTGTTAATCACAGGTATTTATAGCGGTATATTAGGATCAAGTATTTTATTAAAAGAAGAAAATGATAAAACTATAGAATATTTAAATAGTTTACCAGTCACAAGAAAAAATATTGTAATTAGTAAAATTTTATCATCGGTTATATATATAATATTAATGATATTTATATTAGGATTATTTAATTTTATAGGTTTATCTATAATTGAAGAATTTGATAAAAAATTATTTGTTCTTTTAAGCATAACTCCATTATTTTCATCTCTTGTTATTTTTGCTTTATGTTTATTAATATCAACTTTTACACATAAAACTAGAAAAACTTTAGGAATCAGTTTAGCAATTGTTTTTGTAAGTTATTTTTTACAAATAATTTCAGAAATGAGTGAAACAACAGAATTTTTAAAATATATATCTATATTTACATTAGCAGACATTAGAAATGTAATTACAAATATAACTATTAATCCTATTATGATTTTGTTAACAATTATATTATTTATGCTATTTACTATTATAACAATAATTCATTATAACAAAAAAGAGTTAATTTAAAATTTTGAGCTAATAAGTTAGTTCTTTTTTATATAAATTAAAAAATTATAATTTTATTATTTGATAGTGTGTAGTTAAGTTGTCGAAATATTATATAAATGATATAATTGATGCATAAATAATTTTATTTTAATTATATCGGAGGGAAAATAATGAAAAAGAAAATACTTTTGATTACAATAATTATTTTTATAATATTATTGATTTTGTATTTTCTTTATATTTTTAATTATATTCCTCATAAAAAATATTCTAATTATTATTTTGATATTGAAAACTATACAAGTGATTTTGATATGGATAAAGATGGGATAGATGATCAAACTGATATATTAAATAGTGTAAGAGAATATATCAGTACTAAACCTAAATATAAAAGTAAATATTATGCTAATGGTTATCCAGATGATGAATATGGTACATGTGTTGATGTGGTTGCTTTTGGCCTTTTAAATGCAGGTTATGATTTGATGAATTTAGTTAATGAAGATATAAAACTAAATAAAGATCAATACAACATTGATGTTATTGACAAGAATATTGATTTTAGAAGAGTTGATAATTTAAAAATATTTTTCAAAAATAACGCTATATCTTTAACTTTAGATGTTAATGATATAAAAAATTGGCAAGGTGGAGATATTGTTATATTTGAAAATCATATTGGAATTATATCAAATAATAGAAATAAAAGAGGAATCCCGTTTGTGATTCATCATGCTAGTAAATATCAATTATATTATGAAGAGGACATATTAGAACATAGAAATGACATCGTAGGTCATTATAGAATGAGTTAGGTGATTATATGAAAGTAGCAATTATTTATTCAAGTATTACAGGAAATACTAAATTATTAGCTGAAACTATTAAAAGTGAAATAAACAAAGATATAGTTTATTGTGGTAAACCAATAAATGAAGGGATTGATGCTGATATTTATTTTATTGGTTCTTGGACTAATAAAGGTGACGCATCAAATGATATTATTAATTTTTTTAAAAATTAAAAAATAAAAAAATAGTTTATTTTGGTACAGTCGGTTATGGTGGAAGTACCACTTATTATGATACTTTATTTAGTAGAGTAAAACAATATATCGATTCTTCTAATACAATTTTAGGTTATTTTTATTGTCAAGGAAAAATGCCAGTACAAATTAAAGAACGATATATAAAAATGATAACTGAAAATCCAAATGACAAAAATTTAGAAGTAAGTATTAAAAATTATGAAGATGCTCTTACTCATCCAGATAAAAAAGATTTAGAGGATGTTAAAAAATGGGTAAATAAAATATTAAAATAAATATTATATTAAAAAGGAGATAATATGAAAAATATTTTTAAATTTGGGTTGTTTTTAATTATGAGTTTTGTTTTAGTAACTAATATTAGAGCTGCTACGAATCCTTATTCCCAAACAGGATCTTATGGTACTAATTGTACTTGGTATGCATGGAAGATGGCTTATGAAAAAGGAAAAGTTACATTGCCAGGTTGGGGAAATGCAAAGCAGTGGTATAATGAAGCTAAAAATGATGGATATAAAGTAGGTAAAGCACCTAAAGCTAACTCCATTGTAGTATGGGGTAATTGGACAGAATTTGGTCACGTAGGTTATGTAGAAAAAGTTGAAGGGAAAAGTATTTATGTTTGGGATTCTACTGGCCCTTGTCTTGATAAAGAAGATCCAGAATTTATTGAATGTATGGCTAATAGTATAAATGAAGATACTGATAAAATTTGCTATCAAAATGCTAAAAGAATTGCTTGTGAATATGATATTAATGATCAAGATTATGTTATAACCGGTTTTATTTATTTAGATGAAATACCTAAAAAGGAAAATACTTCATCAAATAATTCATCAGATAAAAATGAAAAACCTACTGTTGTTACGAAATCTAACAATAACAATTTAAGTAATATTGAAATTAGTGTAGGAAATATAAACTTTGATAAAAATATTTTAGAATATAATGTTGAAGTTTTAAATGATGTTGATATAATAACAATAAATGCAACTAAAGAAGATGAAAAAGCAACTATTGAAGGAATAGGCGAATACGAATTAAACGTTGGTTTAAATGAATTCAAATTACTTGTAACTGCCGAAGATAATAGTAAGAAAGAATATATTATTAAAGTAACAAGGAAAGAACCGGAAGTAAAAGAAGAAATTGAAGAAGATAAACAAGAAAAAATTGTAGAAAATATAGAAGAAGCTAATGAAAATAATAGTAAAATTAAAAATTATATAATGGCTAGCTTGTTAATTATTATTTCAGTAGTTGTCTTAATATTAATTTTAAAAAAGAAAAGAGTTTAGATAATAATGAATAAAAAAATTGGATTAATATATAAATTAGGGATTGAACTATTTATTATGGCTTTTTTAATATTTTCTTTTATAAATAATGGAAATTTTCTTAATTTTATGATTTTACCATTTATAATTTGCATATCTGGAGATGTTGTAAAAAATATACTTTTATTAAAGGGAGTAAATGTAAACAATAGATTCTTTGAAAAAATATTCATTATAGGATTTTTATCGTTTGTTTTTCTATTTTTAATATTATGGACAGGATTGTCTATTTTAAACAAAGAATATTCATTGATAATAGTATCTATTCCTTTTTGGTTAATTGGCATTTTTTTAATAAGAAAAAAATTACTCGGAAAAGAAACTAAACTATTTAAAAAAATTAATTTTAAACAAATATTTCCTTATTTATTTTTAAGTTTATTTATTTTAATCGGAATTGTTATGTTATATTTTGGAACAAGTAATTTTCTCAAAAATATAAGTAAAACTAATAATTATGTAGAAACTATTGGCTATTTTGATCATTATGAAATATATAATAGTGATGAAGATGGTACCACTTATAAATTAATATATTCTTATAGTGTTAATAGTAAAGAATATACTGTTTCAACTGATTATGGAACTAATATGATTCCAAAAGAAGGTAGTACTAGAGTTATTAAATACAATCCAGCTAATCCTAGTGAAGCAATTATATTAGGTGGTGGTAACGACATGGTTTTATTATTAATAGGTATTATGTTTACGATGATTCCAATTATTATGTTTATGAACATATCATCAAAAGTTAAAGAAAAAGTAGAAAAATTAAATTTTAATTTAACTTCTTTATTAATAGGTATTGTATTTTTAATGATTGGTCTTATGGCTTTATATATGATGACAGGTACATTTTCTATTATAGAAATCTATAAATCATTTAGATTAAATTATTTAATTCCGTATTTGATTTTGTTGATGTTTATTATTGTTGGTAGTTTATTAATTATAAATAGTTTTAAAAAAAATAGTGTATAATTTTGTAATTTATCCACAAATTAAAATTGGAGGTAATTTATGGATAAAAACGAAATTAATGTATTAGATGAATTAAATAAAGGTGCTTGTATAGGAATGGATGCAATTCATTTTGTGTTAGATAAAGTAGAAGATGAAAAATTAAAAAATGTTTTAAAAGAATAATATGAAAAATATAAATCTATATTTAGTAAAATAATGAATTATATCCTGGTGATAAAGAACACATGAAACAAATGTAATTAACAAAGTTTTAACATGGTACGGAGTTGAGATGAAAACTCTTATGGATAATAGTTCTTCTAAAATAGCAGAATTATTACTTCAAGGAACAAATATGGGAATTATTGAAGGTGGAAAATTATTAAATCACAAAGAAATTGATGATAAAGTTCATAAATTGATTCAAGAATATGTTGATATGCAAGAAGATTCAGTAGGAAAATTAAAACAATTCTTATAGAATAAATTGGTATTAAAAGTAATAAAATATTAATAGTGATTATATTGAAAATTAATTTTAAATCATTATTATTATGTATCATTATTACTTTTTTTATTGGTAGTTTTTTGCTTTTTTTATAAGTAGTAATTCATATGTTGATTTAAATAAAACAATCGATGTTCCAGGTTATATTTTTCCAATTGTTTGGAGCATTTTATATTTATTAATGGGAATATCATTATACATTATTTATGAAAGTTATGGATATAATAAAAAGAGTGCGATAAAAATTTATTTTATACAATTATTAGTTAATTCTTTTTGGACTTTAATATTTTTTGGATTTAAATTATATTTATTAGGATTTATTTGGATTTTATTTTTAATAGTATTAGTTATAATTATGTTTGTTAAATTTTATAATATTAATAAGTTATCAGCTTTAATGAATATTCCATATTTATTTTGGTTAATTTTTGCAGGATTTCTAAATTTATCAATTGTTATTTTGAACTAGAAATTATTGTAAATTATAAATGATTGTTTTTAGATAATAATATAAATGTAGTCTATAATAGAAAAGGAGATGTTTGATGTTTAAAAAAGCTCTTCTTTCTCTTCTTCTATTCATTCCTTCATTTGCTTTTGCTTACTCTGACTATGTTTATGTAGGTGGTGAAAATATTGGTATTGAATTAAAAGCTAAAGGAGTTTTAGTTGTTGGATTTTATAAAGTAAATGATTCTTATATTGCTAGTGATGCAGGTTTAAAAATAGGTGATAGAATAATTTCTATAAATAATCAAGAAATAAATTCAATTAATGATTTATCTGATCAAATCAATACTAGTGATGGGAATGTGACAGTTACTTTCATAAGAGATAATAACACTGAAACTATTAATTTTACTTTACCTAAAGAAGATAATACTTATAAGACGGGTATTTATGTAAAAGATAGCATTACTGGTATTGGGACATTAACCTATGTAGATCCAAATACTAAACTATTTGGTGCTTTAGGCCATGAAATAATTGATAGTAGAACTGGACAAATATTAAGCATTTCTGGTGGTAAAATATATGAATCCAACGTTACTGATATCGAACCAAGCTCAAATGGTATACCCGGTGAAAAAAACGCTCAAATAATTAAAGAAAATATAAACGGTACAATATTTGAAAATACAAATAAAGGCGTATTTGGAAATTACACCGATGAACTTGAAGGTAAAAAACTTTATAAAGTAGCTAATCCCGATGAAATAAAAAAAGGCAAAGCTACAATTCTTACTGTTTTAGAAGACAATATTATTAAAGAATATGAAATCGAAATAACTAAAATAAGCAAAAATCAAGATACTAAAAATATATCATTTGAAATTAAAGATGAAAAGTTGTTAGCACAAACAAATGGTATTGTTCAGGGAATGAGTGGATCACCTATTATTCAAGATGACTACATAATAGGTGCTGTAACTCATGTGGTAGTTGATAATCCACATAAGGGATATGGGATTTTTATTACTACAATGTTAGAAGAAGGGGAAAACTAAGAGGTTAATCCTCTTTTTAATTATCTCTATTTGCTTTTAGATTAAAATTTATACTAGCAAATAACTAAAAAAAGTTAGTGATATCGATTGATTAAAAAAATATAACAAAATATTATAAAAAGAGGTTTCAAACCTCTTTTTAAATTAAAACTAATGATGCTAATGTTGATATTACCATAATTGCTAACATAACAATAGCCATTATTTTTCCTACTTTTTCGTTTTTCAATTTAATCACCTTAGTTAATTATACTATAATTTTAATAAAAAAGGAATATTTTTTTAAATTTTTAATATCTTTAAATAGGTGAAAATATGGACAAACTTAAAATAAAAATAAATAAAAAAATATTTGTATTTTTATTCGTATTAATGTTAATTGGAATAATAGCTGGATCAATTTTTACAACAATATTAAATAGTTCTGATAAAAAATTAGTTGTTGATCATTTAAATGATTTTATTAATAATATAAATAATAACAAATTAGATTATTTATTTTCCTTAAAAAGTAATTTGATTACTAATATTAGCTATGTAATGTTAATATGGTTATTAGGAATTTCTGTTATCGGTCTTCCTATTATAATTATTATGTTTTTTACTAAATGTTTTATTTTAGGCTTTAGTGTCGGTTCAGTTCTAATAACTTTCAAATTAAAAGGAATATTAGTAAGTTTAGTATATGTATTCCCAGGTCAAGTTATTAGTTTATTATTTTTGCTATTATTAATGATGTATTCAATGAGTTTTACCTTTAGAATGTTTTATGCTATATTAAAAAAGAAATCTTTGGATTTCAAATTAATAATAAATAAATATTTTAAAATATTATTAATTGTTTTAGGTGTAATTATTTTAATGAGTTTATATGATACATATTTAATGCCACGTTTAATAAAACTTTTAATTCCTTTTATTATATGATATAATTAATAAAGGTGAAGAAGTATGAAAAAAGTTGTTGTAGGAATGTCAGGTGGTGTTGATAGCAGTGTAGCAGCTATCTTACTTAAAGAACAAGGTTATGAAGTAATTGGATTATTTATGCGTAATTGGGATGCTTCTTTAAATAATGATATATTAGGCAATCCTACTTTAAATAATAATATTTGTCCTCAAGAACAAGATTATAATGATGCAATTGAAGTGTGCAAAAAAATAGGTATTCCATTACATAGAATAGATTTTGTTAAAGAATATTGGGATTATGTATTTACTTACTTTTTAGATGAACTAAAAAAAGGAAGAACTCCTAATCCTGATATAATGTGTAATAAGTATATTAAATTTGATATGTTTTTAAAAGAAGCAATTAAATTAGGCGCTGATTATATCGCTACTGGTCATTATGCAAGAATGGTTAATGGTAAATTATTAAGAGGAGTAGATGATAATAAAGATCAAACTTATTTTTTATCACAAGTATCAAAAGAACAATTAAAAAATGTTTTATTTCCGGTAGGACATTTAAATAAAAAAGAAGTAAGAGAAATTGCTAATAAATATGATTTAATTACAGCTAATAAAAAAGATTCAACTGGTATTTGTTTTATTGGTGAAAGAAATATTACTAAATTTTTAGAAAATTATTTACCTAATACTCCAGGTGATATTGTTAATATCGAAACTAATGAAGTTATAGGTAAACATATTGGTTTGATGTATTATACAATCGGTCAAAGAAGAGGACTTAATATAGGTGGTTATGAAGATAGAATGTTTGTTGTTGGAAAAGATTTAAACAAAAATATCTTATATATATCACTAGGCAATAGTGAATATTTATATAGTGATTCATGTATAGTTACAGATATTAATTGGTTAGGAGATAAATTTATTACTAAATGTACAGCTAAGTTTAGATATCGTCAGCCAGATAATGATGTTGAGTTAGAATTCATTGATGATTATGTTTTAGTTAAATATCCTCAAAAAATTAAATCAGTTACACCTGGACAAGCTTGTGTATTTTACCTAGGTGAACAATGCTTAGGTGGTGGAATTATCAAGGAAGTAAGAAAGAATAATGAAAAACTTTGGTATCTCTAAAGTTTTTTTAATATACTTTTACTTTACACTTGACATTTGACAATAATGTGATAAAATGAATGTAGGAGGGTAAATAAAATGAATAAATTAGACGAGTTATTACACGAACTTGGTATATCAAAAGTAAAATTAGCTAAATATTTAGGTGTATCTAGACAAATGATATACAATTATTTAGAATTAGATAATATTAATAAATGGCCTAAAGATAAAAAAGTTCTTTTATTAAATTTATTAGGGGTTAAATCATCGGAAGAAATTAATAAAATAAAAATTACAACTGACTATATATATGAAGTTGATTCTAGATTAAATTCTTTATCAAAAAATAACAATAAGGAAGACAATATAGCTTTTGATGGATTGGGGAAAAAGCAAAAAATATTACTTCAAGATATTGTTGAATTACTAAAAGAAAAAATAGAAGACGAAAATGATAGTGATGGATATTATACATTATTATATTTATATCATTATCTACAATCTATCGATAATTCAAAAGAATTAAAATATATTTTAGGTTATGTATCTAAAGCGGCAGGTTTTACTAAACCAATGGAATTTGTTTTTGATGAAGAACAACAGTTTACTTTTGAAAGTATTTTGTTTTCTGCTTTCTCTTTATATAATGGTGGCGGAGCTTCTAAAACTAAATTAGCAGCATCTCATGAAAGATTTGTAGCTCAAATTGAACATAAAATAGAAGAAAAAATGAGTAGAACAATGCAATTAAATACTGTAAAAGTTCAAGCATTAAAAGAATTAGGATATACTGAAATAAATGAAAATAATGCAACAGAAGTATTTGAAAAAATAGCTGAGATTCAATCGAGAAAAGTAACTAATTAAGTTGGTGATGTTTATGAAAAAAATAATTAAATTTTAAGAGCAATGGATTTAATAGATTTATTGGCTCTTTTTTTAATAGTTAAAGGAGTATTTATAATGGATGTAACAAATTTAATGATTAGAAAATTTAATATTAAAGAATTAGGATATGATTTTATGGGGTATTCTTTACAGAAAAATTCAGTTTTAACTTTTCATCATTTAATAATACCAAATAGATTAGGTGGACATAGAACACTTGATAATGGAGCTATTTTGTGTGGCGATACTGCCCATACATATCTTCATTTAATAGAGTTAATCAATGAAAAAGTTTTTAAATTAATTACTGAAGAAATGATTGATATGAACATAAAAAGAGAATTAAGTATTGTTAATTTAAAAAGAATTAATGAAATTTTATGTGAATTTGAAAAAGCAAATTGGGATAAAAGAAATTCTAAAGATGAATTTATTATAAAGGAAAAATATAAAATAAGAATGTTTAATTAAACTGTAAATTTAAGTGTAAAAATGTATATAAATTTAAATAGGATATTGAATATATTCTTTTTTTTGATATACTAGGAAATAGTAATGTTTTAAGAAACATATTATTAAGTAGTTTGGAGGTATTGTATGAAAAGACATTTAAATAGAAGAGGCAAAATACTAGTTTTAAGTTTGAGTTTAATTATTTTAATAAGTGGAATATTTGTAATAAAAGGATTGAATAAAAATGAAGAAGTTCATATATTGGAAAGCACAGATAATTATGATTTAAAAATTGATTATCCTAATGTAGAAAATAAAAAAATAAAGAAAAAAATTGATGAATATGTAACAAAACAAAAAGATGATTTTCTTAATAATGTTAAAGCTGTAGAGGATATTGAACAACCAAAATATGATTTTAATTTGAGTGTTAATGTAAATGATTATAAAAATATTACTCATGTTTATATGTTAACATTTGCCTATACTGGAGGAGCTCATTATACTAGAGATGATACAAGTTTATATTTTGATAATAAAACAAAAGAATTTGTTGATTTAAAATATTTCTTTAAAGATGAAGAATCATTTAAAAAATTATCTAGTATCGCTTATTATTATGTTTTAAAATTAGAAGATAAAACATTTGATGAATTATGGGTTAAAAGAGGAACTGATCCAACAATAGATAATTATAGACATTTTAATTTTAAAGATGAAGGTTTAGAAATATTATTCCCACCTTATCAAATTGCTTCATGGGCAGATGGAGAAATAAAAATAACTATACCTTATGAAGAAATAAATGATTTATTAAAAGAAGAATATAGAAATACAAGTAAAGAAGAAGAAGTTGTAAGTATCATACCTGAAGTAAGAGATTTAACTAAATATCAAGATAAAAAATTAATTGCTTTTACTTTTGATGACGGGCCTAGTGAAACTAACACTAATTATTTATTAGATAATTTAGACAAATATGATGCTAAAGTTACTTTCTTTGTTTTAGGTAGTAGGGTGAATAGCAATAAAGAAACAATTAAAAGGGCTTATTTAGAAGGGAATGCTATTGGCAGTCATACTTATAATCATAGAAATTTAAATTTATTAAGTGATTTTGCATTAATTGATGAAGTTAAAAAAACAAATGAAGCTATTAAAGAGGTAATTGGTACAAGTCCAACTTTATTAAGACCTCCTTATGGTAACTTAACTGATCATGGTAAAGAACTTGCTAATATGAGCATTATTT
>ERZ1643251.4187-NODE-4187-length-12743-cov-4.583859_pt1 | contig 12743 bp, 14 predicted proteins | sample MGYA00579261_ERZ1643251 | MGnify/ENA primary metagenome ERZ1643251 (study PRJEB29033, sample SAMEA4952267) | chicken gut metagenome | biome: Broiler Chicken; feature: Gastrointestinal Tract; material: Caecum | place: Ireland | collected 2018 | study: Broiler... | reverse complement strand
GGCAAAACAGGAGACAAACACAGCGTGAACCGTGGTTCCCGGAGTCGCCGTATACATGCAGGTCACCATCACGCCCGCGATGATAAGATGAGAGGCAAAGCTTGTACAGAACGGCAAAAGAAACGCCACAAGAACACAGCCTGCCGCTGTGCCGATAAACCGGGTGAGCATCCTGTGGTTGCTGTCCTCATACATGGGGCGAAGGAGAAGAAAGGCATTCATCACGAACCAGTAGGAATGTCCCTCGTCAAAAAGCATATTCACCGTCATGCCGACTATCAGGACAACACTCATCCTCAGGGCGAACCGCATCTCAAAGGTATCCGGACGGAAATGTGATAAAATTCGTTCCTTTAATCTCTGGTCAGGCGGAATCTCCCAATGCTCGTCCATCAGCATATTGCTCTCGTCTTTTCTTCTTGCCTGATATAGGATAAAGAGAAACATCCTGAAAAAGTTGGTCATTGACTTATAAAAGTCCTCTTTCTCCTGCTCCGCACGGTGGAGCAGACGCCGTCCCTTTTTCTCTAAGCTTCGTATTTCATCCGTCCTCTCACCGGACAGGAAATCCGTATTCCCCGCCTCTGTCATATAGTCTGCCAGCATATGGGCATACGCCCTCTGCTCGTCGTTGGCAGGCCTGATAAGCGGACTCTGGTTGGCAATCATATAAGCTGTACGCTGCGTAAGGATAGCGAACATATATTTCAGCTTCCCTTCCGAGGTGACTACGTGCTTTTTCCCTCTCTGCTGGTGCGCCTCCTGATAGATGCCCCTCTGATACCGGAACAGTTCTGTAAGATCCTCCCGGAAATCCTCATTATCCAGAAACTTTTTCATGATGCAGCCCATCAGACACATTACTTTGCGCTCCGTCCCAATCCCTGCCGGTTTCTTATCCAGCAGGATATATACAAGGATACCGATAACACTGGCGATGGTGCATAGCGTCATGGCCTCGAGCTGCACAAGAAATCCATCCCAGTCCACGGGCATGAACTGCATAAACGCGAATGTCATCAGACTGGAGAAATACCCAAGCTGGTTAAACTGTGACGATTTGGAAAATATGAGCCAGAACGGAACAGCCAGATTTAAAAGAAGGCAAAGCGGCAGATTCCATGTGGCGATATAGGCAAGCACCATAAGAAACACATGGTGCGGGATCAGAAGGAGAAGCTGTTCATATGTGTTCTTCTTTTTATAATTCACCTGAAAAATAAGCGTCCCCAATGACACGATCATCGTGTACTCGATCCCGAAGAGAAAGATCACACTGTAAAACAGGAGCAAAAAAAACGCAATAACAGGGAGCGCCTGCACAAACTGATTGCGCACACTCTCTGCCTGATCATGAAATTGTGGGATTTTTACTTGCTTCATAATGAAAAGTCGCCCCTTATCTTCTTTTGCTTGTATTTATGTCCATGGATAAGTATAATATAAAAATGGCATGTCCGGCTAAAGTACTGTCAGCCGGCTGATATAATCTCTGGGTTAAGAAAGGAATTTTACAAATGCAGCTTCAGCGTTTATTAAACTACACACGAAAAGCCGTCGATGAATACGACATGATACAGGAAAATGACCACATCGCAGTAGGGATCTCAGGCGGAAAAGACAGCCTGACCCTTCTCTATGCCCTTCATGGCCTGAAACGGTTCTACCCGAAAAAGTTCCAACTGAGCGCTATCACGGTAGACCTTGGATTCGAAGATTTTGACTTGTCCCCCATCCTGTCCTTATGTAAAGAACTGGATATACCCTACCGCATTGTCCGCTCTGACATTTACAATATTCTTTTTCACGTGCGTAAAGAGAGCAATCCCTGTTCTCTGTGCGCCAAGATGCGAAAAGGCGCGCTCAATCAGGCGGTGAAGGAAATGGGTTGCAACAAGGTGGCATACGCGCATCACAAGGACGATATCATAGAGACAATGCTTCTCTCGCTGATCTTTGAGGGGAGGTTCCATTCTTTTTCACCCCGTACGTACTTAGACCGCATGGACCTTACAGTGATCCGCCCGCTCATGTTTGTTGATGAGATGGACGTAATCGGCTTTAAGAATAAATATGCTCTCCCCGTAGTAAAAAGCAAATGCCCGGTGGACGGCCACACAAAGCGCCAGTATGCCAAGGAACTGCTCCGTTCGCTTAACGAGGAAAACCCCGGTGTGCGGGAGCGCATGTTCCATGCGATTGTCACAGGAGATATCTCCGGATGGCCGGAACGCACTATACGCAGGCCGGAAGAAAGAAAGAACGTTTAAATATCTCCCGGTACATATTATGATATCCATGTGCCGGGAGATATTATTCTGCTTTACATCGGTTTCAAAATCATTTTATATCGTGCGGTTCTCTTTTTTTATATTCTCCTTTAATCTGACATAATCAATGATGGCCTGTGCAGTCCCTTCTATTCCAAGCTCGGAGCTGGTCAGGCACAGCTCGTAGCTCTCGGCATCCGACCACTTTTTGTTCGTATAATAATTATAATAGCTTGCTCTCTTCTTGTCAGTCTTTATGATCATGTCCTTTGCCTTTGCATCGGTCAGATCATAGATTCTGGCGATCCTGCGGATGCGGGAAGCCATATCTGCGTGAATGAAGACGCTGACCACATTTTTGTAGGATTCCAGAGCATAGTCCGCGCAGCGCCCCACAAGAATACAGGGGCCTTCATCTGCAATCTTCTTGATCGCGTCGAACTGAGCGAGAAAGACTTTATGATTGATGGGCATATCTGTATATGTATTTCCCGAATATCCCATGGAATAAGTGTCCATCACGAGAGAATACAGAAAGCTGTTCGTCGGTTTCTCATCGTGGGATTCAAAGATCTCCTCGCAGATCCCGCTCTCTTTTGCGGCGCGGGCAAGCATCTCCTTGTCATACAGCTTGATCCCGAAGGCGTCCGCCACCTTGTAGCCGATCTCTCTTCCCGCGCTTCCGAACTCTCTTCCGATAGTAATGATCGTATTTGTTTTCATGATAGCCACTCTCCTTTACGTCAGACAAATTGTGATTTTGCATAAAAAATAAGTATCCAACCACATCTTATATGACTATTATAGCTAAATCAGATCAATATTACAATCTTAAATTAAAATTTATCCTCTGCGCATACGCAGACGTTCCAAAAGTGAGACAAAATACTCAGGAAGCGGAGCGTCAAATTCCATATATTCTCCCGTAGCGGGATGAGTAAATCCAAGTATCTTCGCATGGAGTGTCTGCCCCTTAAGCTTAAACGGACATTTCGCCGGACCATATACCGCGTCTCCCAATACCGGATGGCCGATGTCCGCCATGTGGACGCGGATCTGGTGGGTTCTCCCTGTCTCCAGCTCACACTCAATATATGTGTAATCCCCGAATCGTTCCAGCACTTTATAATGCGTCACCGCGTGTCTGCCGTTGGGCGCTTTTGTGCTCATTTTTTTGCGGTCAACGGGATGTCTGCCGATGGGGGCGCTGACTGTCCCTGAATCCTCCTTCAGATTGCCGTGCACAATGGCGTGGTAGCGTCTTGTAATGGAATGATCCTTCAAAGCCTCCGCAAGGATCTGATGAGCTCTGTCATTTTTACAGATGAGGAGCGATCCTGTGGTATCCATGTCGATTCGGTGGACAATGCCGGGTCTTAGAACTCCGTTTATGCCGGAAAGCCGTCCTTTACAGTGAAACAGTACGGCATTGACCAATGTGTGGCTGCAATGTCCGGGAGAGGGATGCACAACCATGCCTTTCGGCTTGTTGACCACAAGGACGTCCCCATCCTCGTACAGAATGTCAAGTGGGATATCCTCAGGAAGGACGTCCAATATCTCTGGATCAGGTATCTGTACAGTGATCTCATCCTCTTCGCCGGTTTTATAATTTGCCTTTACCGGACGCCCATTGACAAGGATGTGTTCCTCCTTTATGAGCTTTTGGATATAAGAGCGGGAAAGCTCCTCCAGATTTTCGCTTAAAAACCGGTCGATCCTTTCCCCGGGCCTGCCGCCTGTAAAGCGGATCTCTTTCATGACAGTGTAAATCCTTTCTTCCGCAAAATCAAATTGCCTGTTTGTATGGGTATACTTTACTTTCTGTTCACAAAGCTGAAATCATCCTCCTCACGGTAATAAAAGAGAATGAGGAGCACGAATAGAATACATGCGACGACCACATAACAGTCCGCCACATTAAAAATCGGAAAATCGATCAGCCTGAAATACAAGAAATCAACCACATAATTCAGACGGATACGGTCGATTACATTTCCCACAGCTCCGGCGCAAAGAAGCACCGCGCATACGCGCAGCGGGATATAACGGCGCTGCAGGGGCATACGGCTGTACAAGACTGCAATGACCGCGCAGATAATAACTGCTCCGATCACGAAAACATACTGCATATTCTGCATCATGCCAAAGGCAGCGCCCCGGTTTTCCAGATACCGAAGCTCGAATACCCCGTCGATCAGCACATATGCCGGCTGATCCTTCAGGGTTGTAATCGCCATATATTTTGTAAGCTGGTCTGACGCGACTGCCGCCGCGAATCCAACCAGTGAAAGCAAATAAAGCGCCGGAGCCGATGTCCTTGCACTGCTGTTATTCATGCTGTCCATTTCTGTCAACCGTCCTTTTTATACCTTCTATAAACCTTCTATATTTTGTCTTTGGTACAGTAATGTCTATACATATCTGTGTATGACCACGCTGAGCCGTTTCTTTCTCGTAGGCCCTCCCGTTCCCACATAAGAGAATTTACCCATCCCGCGAACGGAGATAATATCCCCCTCCTGCGGCTGGTATCCGTTGCTCGTGACAAGCCGCCCGTTCACATAGACTTTAGCGCCCTCGATCAGTCCCGTAAGCTTTGACCTTGAAGAAGAAAAAGCGACTGAGAGCAGACTGTCAAGCCTGACAGACGCCACGGTTCCTCTGACCTCTTCATATCTGGGCGTGTAGTCGATCTCTGTCAGGGGAACTGTCTCCACACGGACCGTAGTATGACGGACGCGGGTCAGCTCCGAACAGATCAGCTCTGTCATGTCCTTATGGACAAAGATCAGCGCCTCGTCCTCATATGCAAGGATATCCCCTGTTTTGGAACGTTCTATGCCAAGATTTAGGATCGCTCCTAAATAGTCTCTGTGGCTTAGTTCTTCTGAAAATCTGCGGTTGAGGGCCGCGATCTGTAACGCATGGAGCGGATACCCGGTCTCCTCCGGCTCCAGTTCCTTTTTCCCGCAACGCAAATAAAGAGCATCAGGGATAAATGCCGCCATCTGACGCTCTGCCATACCATAGCCGCCAAAAGATGCAACTCTCGTAAACAATCTGTCTTTTGGCAGCGTATGTAAGATATTCTGTTCCTGTAGGTTCAAAAAATCTGTAAATGTTACAATATCCCGCTGATATGCGATCCTTGAAAGCTCCTCAAAACGCTTTTCAAGCAGGAGAAGCTCCTTTTCTTCACCCGGCTTATACATGGCGGATTAATATCTTCCTCTCATGCTCGGAGTTTCCATCGAGCCGCCGAGAAGATCCTGAAGATCGCCTGAGATATCCACATTTGTAGGTGTCACAAGGAAGATATAGTTTGAAATCTTCTGCAGGTTGCCGCTGATCGCAAAGGTAGCGCCTGAAATAAAGTCAATGATACGCTGCGCGATCTCAAGATCCATCCCCTCCAGATTAAGGATAACCGTGCGCCCGGAGAGAAGCGTCTCTGTGATCTCTCTGGAATCATCCACGGAGGACGGCTTGACGACACAGACCTCCATGTTGCCGCCCTTTCTTGCGGCCGGATGTCTCATCGGCGTTACTTTATTAGCTGCTGAAGGCTGGAATTTCTGCTCCTCCTCCATATCAAAATCATTGAAATTATCTTCCTTTGTACTCTTCTTTCCAAATAAGGAGCGGCGCTGAGGCTTCTCTTCGAAATCCTCCTCGTCGAGGTAATCCTCCTCATCATAGAAATCATCATCATAGTCATCATCATTCAATTTCATGATGTCCAGAAATTTATCAAATACACCCATTTTTTACACTCCTATCTTGCGTTTCTCAGAATCCGCAATTATTATTTCATACTCTCTTCCAGAAAACTGCATCAGATATTGTAGTCTCTGGCACCAAAAATCGCTGTGCCGATCCGGACCATGGTAGCCCCCTCCTCGATCGCCACTTCAAAATCATTGGTCATCCCCATCGAGAGTATGCTCACAGTACCATTATCAATGTTTTCTTTCTTTATGTCAACATATAATTTATGTAAATCTCTGAAAATTGTACGATTTTTCTCGGGATCATCAACAAATGGTGCAATTGTCATAAGACCTCGCAAATTTATGTGGGAAAATTGTGCGATTTTTTCTGCGAGCGGCAGAACCTCTACTGTTTTCAGTCCAAATTTACTCGTTTCCTCTGCCACATTTACTTCCAGCAGAATATCCACAACGCAGTCATGCTTCTCCGCCTCTTTTTCGATCACTTCCGCCAGTTTTAAGGAATCTACTGAGTGGATCAGCTTCACCTTATCGACGATATATTTTACTTTGTTTGTCTGGAGATGTCCAATCATATGCCATTCGATATCCTTTGGCAGAAGCTCATATTTATCGCGTATCTCCTGTACCTTATTCTCACCGAACACCCGTACCCCGAGATCATATGCTTCCTTAAGCATCTGTGCGGGTTTTGTCTTGCTGACCGACACAAGAGTCACCTCGCTTCTGTCTCTTCCCGCACGGCTGCACGCGTCCTGTATCCGTTTCTCTACTTCCTGAAGATTTTCTCTAAGCACTGTATCTCCTCCTGACTGAATATTTTTAACAGATGGTTCCTCTATTGAAAAACAACTTCCTCCGAGTTCACGCTCGATCCGTTCTGCACGATATGGTCATAGTTGTAAAGACCGTAGCTGTCCCCCTCCTGAACGATATAATATTCATCATTCTCACAGAGAATTGTAACCTTCTTAAACACTGCATAGCCTTTATTGATATTATAGACGCCCTGCAAAGACTTCGTTTTTCCGATTGTATATGTCTCCGATGATTCCGGTTTAATGAGAACCGTCCCCTCTTTGATATCGTCCCTGCTGACGCACACTTCCCCGTCCTCCGCGCTGCCGTAAATATCGATGGAATGAAACTGTGCGTCCCCGTTTTTATCCTTTACCATCACCCCGTCAGAGGAGCTGTTTCCCCCGCTTGTGATATAATCTTCGGGAATGACAAAAAACTTTTCCTCAACTACAGAGGACTTTGGGATTTTCAGTCCGCTCTCATCTTCAAGGATCAGTTCTACATTTAAGTAACGGTCTTCCGCATAGCGGATCATGGAATTGTCAAAATCAAGGCAGCCGTAATAATCTCCGTCTTTCGACAAAACAGAAAAATCGGCCCACAATGTTTCACTATCCTTGTCAATCCGCACTCTGATGCTGGTAACTTCCTCTTTTTTTAAACTCTCGGCCGCCTCCTTATCAAGCGGCACAACCACCGACCAGTTTTCGCTTGTAATAAGCCGGTATGCCGGACTTCCCTGCTCCGCCTTCATCTGATCGGACAGCACTGTGCTCTCATACACAGACCGGTCGAAATTTTCTTTTGTAAACGTATCCTTTGTAAGAGACTCATACCCGTCCACCGTGAATGCCACAACGCCGTCCTGAGGGGTTGCGTATGACGACACGTTAACTCCGCTCTCCGCGATCAGCGTACTGAGCTGATCTGTCCGTCTGGAGCTGAAGGCTTCCTGAAGGGACGCGCTGATTTCATTTTTGAGTGAATATACAGCGCTGAAATCCTCCGGGCGGTAATTTTCATTGAAATTCTGTATCTGAAATATAATCCCGGCCTGTATCTCCGAGTTCAGCTCAGCCGCGGCAGCCGTATCCTCCTGAGAGGATTTGGCCGTATCAAGCCTCTCAGGAGAAAGCGCATAGATATAGGTTCCTGCCTTGACCTTGCTGTTCTCGTTCTGGTAGTAATTGATATATCCCGGCGCCTCTGTCATGACCGCGCTTTCCTGACGGATAATAAGTCCGGTGTAAGAGTTATCCTTCACGATACTTCCCTTGCGCACTTCATAGACCGAGATATTATCTCCTGTAAGATACATGACGACCGTGACTATAAGATATATGAACACAATGGCGAACAGCAGAAAGCCTAAGTTCAGCTCTCTCTTGCTTCTATATTTTTTTATGTTAATGGATTTTTTCTTTCCGGATGTCAAGATCGGACGGCACCTCCTATAATCAATAACTTAGTAAGTATATCATTTTTTGATGTATATTTCCAGTTTTTAAGGTAATAATACAGATATTGTAAATATTCAAAAAAGGAGGAGATCGAATGAAGTGGTTTGATTACACTGCTCTGACGCTTGTGATCATCGGGGCGCTCAACTGGCTGCTGGTAGGGATCTTCAGATTCGACCTAGTGGCATTCCTGTTTGGAAACTTAAGCTGGCTGTCGAGGATCATCTACACGATCGTCGGACTGTGCGGCCTGTATCTGATCAGTTTCTTCGGAAGGATCAGAGGGATGTCCGAATAGAGTATAATATATAAAGAGCCTTCCAAGTCCCGAAAGTTCAGGACCACGGAAGGCTTTACATACAATGTGCTCTTTTAGACGATCCCCGCTGTGAACAACTGATTCATCTCTTCATACAGTATCGTCTTATCCGGGGCCCCCATGATAACAGAAATATAAGGATTCCCCCCTGTATTTTCATCATAGAGAATGAGGCAGTTGCCCGCCAGATTTTCCGTCCCGGTTTTGCCGCCGATGACCCGCACATGATCCGGAGCCGTTGCCTTGCCGGACGCGTAATAATTTGTCGGAGTCCATGTCTCAGTGCGCACTGCCCCTGTGGAATCGGTGATATTAGCGGAATAAGAATCCATAGCGATAATCTCCATAAAACGCTGATCTTTGATACACTCGTTAAAGATCAGATACAGATCATAGGCGGTCGTATAATGGTCGTCCTCATGAAGTCCGTGGGGATTGGTAAAGTGCGTACCTGTCGCGCCAAGGGCCGCTGCCTCTGTATTCATCAGTTCTGCGAAGGCTTCCTCGCTCCCTGATATATGTTCTGCGATAGCTGTCCCACAGTCATTCCCTGAGCGTATCATAAGACCGCACAGAAGATCATACAAGGTCAGCGCATCACCCGGCTTTAATCCGGCCACGGACGCGTCCCAGCTAAAATCTGTCGCGTGTTCGCTGACAGTGACTATATCTTCCACATTCCCGTATTTCAAAGCCACATACGCGGTCAGAATCTTTGTCGTGCTTGCCGGATAGACCTGATCGAAGATCTTATACCCGCACAGAACCTTTTGCTGTGACAGGTCAAAAAGTCCCGCCGCGTGAAGCTCGCTGTCCGGTTCAAATCCCTCAAGTCCCACTTCTTCTGAGGACACGCACAGCTCCTGAGCAAAGAGTTCTCCCTGATACAGAGCTTTGTTGTAGGCGCTCTGTTCATAGAGCAGTGTATAATTTTTCGAATTGTCCCAGAGAAGAAAGCCGCCCAGAGCGCCCGCGCCGATCAAGATGACCATAGTGGTCAAAAGAGCCGCCGCTCTTGCCTGCCGTCTCCTTCTTCTGCGCATTTGCTGCCTTTTTTTATTAATCCTTGTGTTATTTGTACATCTCACGCCAGTCCAAGTCTCCTCTGTCAAGCGCCAGAATAAGCGCCTCTGCCGTCGCGATATTTGTAGCGATCGGTATATTATACATATCGCACAGTTTTACGATATCATTTACATCCGGTTCATGGGAACGTGGGGAAAGCGGGTCGCGGAAAAAGATGAGCAGGTCGATGTTGTTGTGCTCGATCTCAGATCCAAGCTGCTGTTTCCCGCCAAGATGCCCGGCAAGAAACTTGTGGATGCTTAAGTTCGTCACGCTCTCCACGAGCATCCCTGTCGTCTCAGTGGCACAAAGGTCGTGTTTGCTGAGGATTCCGCGGTACGCGATACAAAAATTCTGCATCAGTTTTTTCTTCGCATCATGTGCGATCAGTCCGATATTCATAACCGTCCCTCTCCTTACTGATATTTATTAGGCTGCAGGCCGACATTAAGTACAAAACCAATCCCCATAAAAAAGCATACAAGAGAGGTCAGTCCATAACTTACGAATGGGAGCGACAGACCGGTATTCGGCAGGATCATCGTCGCCACACCGATATTGATAAAGCTTTGTATTCCTATCAGCGCGGCCACTCCGCCGCAGTCAAAATACAACTTATCACAATCAATAATAGCAAAAAAATGACCGCGCAACAACCCACAAAACCTAATTCCTCACCGATTATAGCAAAAATGAAGTCTGTCTGGGGTTCCAGAACAAAGTTTCCGTTTTTTACGGACATTGTATCATCGTTATTATATCCTTTTCCCGAGAGCTGCCCGGAACCGATGGCCCGCAGGGAGTTTAGCTGCTGGTAGGACTCTTCGCTGGCATACTCCTCCGGTTCCAGCCATGCGAGGATACGATCCTGCTGATAGCCTTTAAGGATCGGCTGGTTAGGCTGCACCGCGATCACAAGAAACAGAATCACCGCAGGAACCGTAACGGCAAGCACTGTGCCGACGAACTTATAACTCAGTCCTCCAAGAAACATCAGGGCACAGAACAGTCCGGCAATACAGATCGTTGTCGAAAGGTTTGGCTGAATGTACACCATGGCAAGCGACGGCAGGATGAGGGCCACTGCCTGAACAATGGTCTTCGGCCTGCTGATGTCTTTCTCCCTGTCCGCAAGAAATCTGGCAAAGAACAGGATCATAAGGATCTTCGTCAGATCCGAAGGCTGGAACTGGGTAAATCCCAGATTGATCCAACGCCGCGCCCCGTTGCTCACTACTCCAAGTCCCGGGATCCATACTGCGGCCAGCAGTACCAGATTTAAAATATAAATGGGCCAGTAAAGGCTCAGAACCCATTTGTAATCAATCAAAGATATAACAGCCATAGCGATGATCCCGAGGACCACTCCGACGATCTGCCTGCCCATCAGATCCGGCCTTGCGCTTCTCACCATAAATACGCCGACAATGGAAAGCACGATCACAAGCGCCGCCAGACCGAAGCGGTATTCTTTCAGGTGATAATGCAGCTTGATGTTTTTAAATATAGACTTCAATTCTTTTCTCCCATGTATTTTATATGTATATCTGTCCGTGTTACTGTGATGTCAAAATTCTCCCTCTTGATCTCCATGTATTTTGAGACTGTATGGTAAAGATCGCCGGCCAGCCTGTCCGCCGCCTCCGGCGAGCACTGCATCCGGTCCGAGATAAGCAGGTGCTTCAGTCTTTCTTTTGCAACAGAAACAGAATGTACACTCATATGCGTGTCCTCCTAATTCCTGTGGAACAGACTGGAGAGCTTTTCCAGCAAGCCTTCCGGCTTTGAATAATCCTCGATTGGGACGTCCTCTCCCGCCAGCCTTCTGCATATATCTAGGTAGGCCCTTCCCGCGAGGCACTCCTCTCCCACTACCGGCTCGCCCTGATTGGTTGCAATGACGACCTGCTCGTCGTCGGGGATCACCCCCAGCAGATCTACGGCAAGGATCTCCGTCACATCGTCCACGGACATCATATCGCCCTTGCGCACCATATCGATCCTCAGCCGGTTGATCAGAAGATCGTTCCTGCGTATCCCGGACGCCTCCAGAAGGCCGAGGATGCGGTCCGCGTCGCGGATTGCCGACACCTCCGGGGTAGTCACCACAATGGATCGGTCCGCTCCCGCGATCGCATTCTGGAAACCCTGCTCAATCCCGGCCGGGCAGTCCAGAAGGATAAAGTCAAAGTCGTCCCTGATATCTTCGATCAGCTTTTTCATCTGTTCCGGCGAGACGCTTGATTTATCCTTTGTCTGTGCGGAGGGGAGCAGATAGAGCTCAGGAAATCTTTTATCCTTGATCAGCGCCTGTTTTAGACGGCAGCTCCCTTCTATGACGTCCACGATGTTGTATACGATCCGGTTTTCCAGTCCCATGACCACGTCTAAGTTGCGCAGTCCCAGATCCGTGTCGATGACGATGACCTTTTTCCCGAGATTTGATAACCCGATTCCAATATTTGCCGTCGTTGTCGTTTTACCGACCCCGCCTTTTCCTGATGTAATGACGATAACCTCTCCCATGCTGCTTTTCCTCCTAAAAAACTTTTAACGGTCAATCCACAAGGGGATCAAGATAGATGCGGTTCCCGTCGATCACAGCGATCTTGGGGCCTTTTATACTCATGCTCTCCTGATAAATAATCTGCCGCTTTGCCTCCGCCTCAGCAATGCGCAGGCGCCTAGGCTGCATGGACAGAGCGACCACGAACGCATCCCTGTCGCCGTCAGCTCCCGCGTGGGCCGTACCGTAAAGTGTTCCGACTACGATAATGCTGCCCTTCGCAATAACACGTGCCTCCGGCTCAACATCCCCGAGGATAACGATGCTGGACTCTGATTCCAGCACCTGCCTCTTTCTTAAAGTCCCTCTGTAGAACTGCCCCTCTCTTTTTTCTTTTTCGGCAAGAGACTGTTCCACAATGCTTCTGTACAGCAGTTCGTTTTTATCGTTCTGTTCAACCACACAGAGAATATCGATCTGTGTGTGTTCACTTATGATATCAAGGATGCGTTCCTCCTCCTCGCGGCAAAGCGGCCTCCCGCTGAAGCTGAGCGCCATCTTCGCATCTTTGAAAAAACGGGCGGACTC
>ERZ1643251.4185-NODE-4185-length-12746-cov-4.614766_pt1 | contig 12746 bp, 7 predicted proteins | sample MGYA00579261_ERZ1643251 | MGnify/ENA primary metagenome ERZ1643251 (study PRJEB29033, sample SAMEA4952267) | chicken gut metagenome | biome: Broiler Chicken; feature: Gastrointestinal Tract; material: Caecum | place: Ireland | collected 2018 | study: Broiler... | reverse complement strand
TTATTACCTCTATCAGTCGGACGTGACCATCGATCTCTCCAAAGACGACTTTACCTATCACAGGAGCAACTCGGAACCCTGGAAGGTAACGCTCGCCGAAACGGGGCTAACCACGATGACGGGGGGAAGGATCAAGCGGGTAAAGGACTATATCGGCAACGAGACCTTTCTTCTGACCTATGGGGACGGCGTGAGCGACGTGGACATCGCCGATACCGTCCGTTTCCATAAGGCGCACGGAAAACTCGCCACGATGACGACGGTGAACGTCGCTTCCCGTTTCGGGGTCATCCAGCCGGACAAGGACGGGCGGGTGCGCCGCTTCCGGGAAAAGGCGGCGAGCGACGGCTCCCTCATCAACGCGGGCTATATGGTGTGCGAGCCGGGCGTTCTCGACTATATCGCCGGGGACGAAACGGTGTTTGAGCGGGAGCCGCTGGAAAAGCTCGCCAAAGACGGTCAGCTGATGGCGTATCGTCACGAAGGCTTTTGGCACTGCATGGACACCATGCGGGACAAGGAATATCTCGAAGAACTCTGGCAGACGGGCAGGGCGCAATGGAAAGTCTGGTAAATCTCGATTTTTATAGGGGAAAGCGGGTGCTCGTCACGGGGCATACGGGCTTTAAGGGGAGTTGGCTGATCTTCTGGCTGCATCGGCTGGGGGCGAAGGTCTGCGGATATGCGCTGCCGCCCGCCACTTCTCCCGCCCTGTACGACTGTATCGGCGGGGACGAGCTCTGTTCTTCCCGCATCGGCGACGTGTCGGACTTCGAAGGACTGAGGCAGGTATTTGACGAATTCCGTCCGGAGATCGTCATCCACCTCGCGGCGCAGGCGATCGTGCGGGAGGGGTACCGCGCGCCGCGCGAGACCTATCTCTCCAACGTGATGGGCACGGTCAATCTGCTCGAATGCGTCCGCCTGTCCGAAGGGGTGCGTTCCGTCCTCAACGTCACGACGGACAAGGTGTACGAAAACAAGGAATGGGAGTGGGGGTATCGGGAGACGGATGTCCTGGACGGGTACGATCCCTATTCCAACAGCAAGTCCTGTTCGGAACTGGTCACGCACAGCTACCGCAATTCCTTTCTGAACGAACGGGGCGTGGCGGTGTCCACGGCGCTGGCGGGCAACGTCATCGGCGGCGGGGATTTTTCCGCCGACCGCATTCTGCCCGACTGTCTGCGCGCCGCGGCGGCGGGACGGGAAATCGTCGTCCGCAATCCTTTTTCCGTCCGTCCCTATCAGCACGTTCTCGAACCGCTCTATGCCTATCTCCTCATCGCGGCGGCGCAGTACGAAGATCCCGCCAAGGCGGGGTATTACAACGTCGGTCCCAACGAGGACGACTGCCGCTGTACGGGCGCGCTGGCGGATATTTTCGTCAAAGCGTGGGGCGAGGGGGCGCGCTGGGTGAACAAGCACGACGGCGGACCCCACGAAGCGGGATTTCTCAAATTGGACTGTTCCAAAATCAAAAAGGCGCTCGGCTGGCGTCCCCGCTGGCATCTGGACAGGGCGGTGGAAAAGACGGTGGAATGGGAAAAGTGCCGCCTGCGGGGCGGCGACGTGCGCGCCTGCATGGAAAAACAAATATCGGAATTTATGTCGCGCTGAAAAGAGAAACAGAGGGGCGGACGCGGGTCGTCTGCCCCTTTGTGCGATATTTTTGCCGAAAGGGCGAATAACGGAAGGCGGAATGTGCAATAATCCGTCCGGCGGAAATATTTTCCGTGCCGCCGGCGCTGTTTTTTACGGGAGAAGAGCATGGGAAAGGTGTGGCCGTTGGTCAAAAAACTGTATCATGACAGGCGGGTGCGCTTTTTGTTCGTCGGCTGCCTGAATACCGTCGTCGGGACGGGCTTCGACATGCTCTTCCGCTTTTTGGGCGTGCACTACGCCCTTTCGAGCGCGCTCGGCACGGTCATCGGCACGATACACAGCTATTTCTGGAATAAATATTTCACCTATTCGCAGAAGAAAAAATCGTTTGCGGAGGCGGTGCGCTTCGTACTCGTCTACGCTCTCATCTACGGACTCAGCGTGCTTTTGCAATATGTACTCATCGACCGGAACGGCATGAACAAGTATCTCGCGGGTATCCTGTCCACGTTCGTCACTACCCTGGTCAGCTATTTCGGGCATACGTACTTCACGTTCCGGCAAAAGAAAAAACAATCGGCTACGGAGGATAAAGGCAAAATGGAAGTCAGAGTCGCGGATTACATCGCGGATTTTCTCACGGAGAACGGCATCTCCCATCTGTTCAGCGTCCCGGGCGGCGGCGCGATGCACCTGAACGACGCGTTCGGGCACAAAGAGGGGCTTACCGTCATCTATAACCACCACGAACAGGCGTGCGCGCTGGCGGCGGAAGGATATGTGCGGGCGACGGGCAAACTTCCCGCCGTCTGCGTGACGACGGGGCCGGGCGGCACCAACGCCGTGACGGGCGTCATGGGCAGCTGGGTGGATTCCATCCCCATGTTCGTCATCAGCGGACAGGTCAAATTTTCCGTCACGATCGCGAGCTGCCCGGAAATTCCTCTCCGCCAGCTCGGCGACCAGGAATTCAACATTCTCGACTGCGTGCGCTGTATGACCAAATACTGCGCGATGGTCACCGATCCGCTCACCGTCCGCTATCATCTGAAAAAGGCGCTGTACATCGCCACACACGGAAGGCCGGGACCGGTATGGCTGGACATTCCGCTCAACGTGCAGGCGGCGAAAATCGACCCCGCAGCGCTCGCCGACTACGACGAGAAAGAGGACGCGGGCGAACTTCCGCCCCCGCCCGACAAGGGGGTGTTGGCGGGGCTGCTCGGAAAGATCGCGGCGGCAAAGCGCCCGGTCATTCTCGCGGGCGAAGCCATCCGCATGGTGGGGATGCAGGAGGAACTTCTGCGCCTTGCCGACAAATTGAAAATCCCCGTCGTCACGGCGTGGAACGCGCACGATCTCGTCCCCGACGACAATCCCTACTACTGCGGCAGGCCGGGCACGGTGGGGACGCGCGGGGGAAATATCGTCGTGCAGAGCAGCGATCTGCTTTTCAGTCTCGGCTGCCGTATGAACATCCGGCAGATCAGTTTCAACTATGAAAATTTTGCGAAGAACGCATACCTGGCTGCCGTGGACATCGATCAGGCGGAGTTGGATAAGCCCACCCTTTCCGTCGATCTGAAAATCCGCGCTGACGGCCGGGACGTGCTGAAAGCCCTTCTCGAACTCCCTTACGACGAGCGCGGACAGCACGAAAAGTGGCTGGCGCACTCGCGCGCGATGAACGCGAAATATCCCGCGGCGCTGCCCGCGTATTACGAAAAGAAGACCCCTGTCAATCCGTATGTGTTCATGTACGAATTGAGCAAACTTTTGCCCGAAGGACAGCTTACGGTTTCGGGCAACGGCAGCGCCTGCGTCTGTTCCTTCCAGGCGATGATCATCAAAAAGGGACAGCGGCTGTTCACCAATTCGGGCAGCGCCACGATGGGGTACGGCATTCCCGCGGCGGTGGGCGCGGCGATCGGTTCGGGGAACAAAAACACCGTCTGTCTGGACGGGGACGGATCCATTCAGATGAACATCCAGGAATTGCAGACCATCGTACATCACCGTCTCAACATCAAACTCTTCTGGCTGAACAACGACGGCTATCACTCCATGAGGCAGACGCAGACCAACCTCTTCGGCGGCAGGTTCAGCGGCGTGAACAAGGACAGCGGCATCTCCTTCCCCGCGGCGGAAAAAATCGCCTGGGCGTACGGGATTCCCTTCTATCGCATCGATAATACGGATACCATGTCTGCGACGATCGAAAAAGTACTCGCGGCGGAAGGACCCGTCGTCTGCGAAGTCCTCCTCGACAAAACGCAGTTCTTCGCCCCCAAACTCTCCTCCAAGGTGTACTCGGACGGGCATATCGTCTCCCCGTCGCTCGAAGACATGTATCCCTTCCTGCCCGAGGAGGAACTCAAAGAGGACATGACTTTCTGAAAAGGAGAGCGATTTTATGAAAAGGGCAATTCTCACCGGTCCCACGGGCGGGATCGGGACGGCGCTTCTGAAAGTCCTGAGCGCCCGCGGCGTCGAGACGTATGCGGTCTGCCGTCCCGGTTCGCCGCGCATCGCGCACATCTCGCCCGACCCCTTGATACATGTCGTCGAATGCGACATTTCCGAATATGCTTCGCTCGCGGGCAGGCTGCCCGAAGCGGACGTGTTTTTCCATTTCGGATGGGAAAAGACGACGGTACAGGGGAGGGACGACCTCGACTGTCAACTGAACAACGTGAAGTATTCGCTGGACGCCGTGCGGCTCGCGAAGGCGTGCGGCTGCGAAGGATTCGTCGGCGCGGGCTCGCAGGCGGAATACGGCGTGGCAAGGACGCCGCTCGCGGGCGATACTCCCGTCTTTCCCGAATCGGGGTACGGCATCGCCAAGTACGCGGCAGGCCGTTTTACCCGCAATCTCTGCGCCCAACTCGGCATCCGTCATTGCTGGGTGCGCATCGTCAGCACCTACGGGGTGAACGACGGGGAATCCTCCCTCATTTCCTATCTCGTCCGCACCCTGCGCCGCGGCGGGGTGCCGGAGCTCACACCCTGCGGGCAGGTATGGGATTATCTGAATTGTGAAGACGCCGCCAAGGCGTTTTTCGCGGTCGGGGAGAGGGGAAAGGACGGAAAGACGTATCCGCTCGGCTCGGGGGCGCCCCGCCCTCTGAAAGAGTACGTGGAGGAACTGCGCGACTGCGTTTCTCCGGGCGCGGAAATCCGCTTCGGCGCCATTCCCTATTATCCCCATCAGCCCATGTATCTGGCGGCGGACATCCGGGAACTGACGGCGGATACGGGCTGGAAGCCGGAAAAGCCCTTCCGGGAGGGGATCGCGGAGATCGTGCGGGCGGCGGAAGGCAAATAAGAGAAGAAAGATAAGAAAGGCGGGCGCGAAAGGCGGCGCGCAAAAGAAAAGCGAAAAGCGCGGAAGGCGCCGCCGGTCGGCAGACATACGGAAAACGGCAAAACAGGAAACGGATATGAAAAAGATCAGTTTTATGATTCCCTGCTATAACGAAACGGAAAACGTGGTACCCATGAGCGAAGCGATCGCCGCCCAGATGGCGGAACACCTCTCGGGGTACGATTACGAAATCCTCTTCATCGACAACTGTTCGACGGACGGGACGCGGGACAAATTGGAGGCGCTGTGCGCGGGAGACAAGCGGATCAAGGCGATTTTCAACGCCCGCAACTTCGGGCAGTTCAATTCTCCCTTTTACGGACTCATGCAGACGAGCGGCGACTGCGTCGTCTCCATGTGCTGTGATTTTCAGGACCCGCCCGAGATGATCCCCGCGCTCGTCGCCGAATGGGAAAAGGGGTATAAAATCGTCTGCGCGGTCAAGACGAAGAGCGAGGAGAATAAATTCGTCCGTTTTCTGCGCACGCTGTATTATAAGGCGGTGCACAAGTTTTCGGAAGTGGAGCAGATCGAGCATTTCACGGGCACGGGGCTGTATGACAGAAGTTTCATCGACGTTTTGCGCGGTCTGGACGACCCGGCGCCCTTCATGCGGGGGATCGTGGCGGAACTCGGCTACAAGCGGGTGGAGGTGCCGTACACGCAGCAGAAGCGGCGCGCCGGCAAGACGCACAACAATTTCCACACCCTGTACGACGCGGCGATGCTTAGCTTTACGCAGTACACGAAATTTCCCGTGCGGTTCATGATGGGATTCGGCGTGACGGTGGGGATTTTGTCCGTGCTGGGCGGGATCGCCTGTCTGGTTTTCGGCTGTCTGGGGCATAACGTGCTCGGCCCGGCGCTGCTTTGCGGAATGGGGCTGTTCGCCTCCGTTTCTTTCGCCTTTATGAGCCTGCTCGGGGAATATATCCTCAACGTCAAGACGAAAGTCAATCATCGGCCGCTGGTCATCGAAGAAAAGCGGATCAATTTCGACGAATGACGGGTAGGGCGCAAATAAAACAAAACGATATGTTCCGAAAAAGAAAAAAACCTGTCGGCAAGACAGGTTTTTATCCTTTGAAATCCGATTTATTTCGCTGTTTCACGCTCTTTCTTCTCTCGCAAATAGGAACGGACAAGAAGAAGCGTGTCGGTCAGACAGGTCGCCAGCAGGAGGATTACGGCGGGGATCATCGCATAGCCGTTGGTCGTCATTCGGGGATTGGGATATTCGAAAAATTGAGGGAGAAAAAGAAAGGGGATCGTACAGCCTGCAAAATACAACCAATTTATCACGTTTTTCGGACTTTCCGAAAAGAGAAAAGGTCCCAGGGGGATCAGGAGGAAAACCCAGGCATAGAGGGAGTGTAATGAAGGGACTGCGAGGAGAATGGCGCTGCCGAAGATCCATGTTTTCCAGCGATTTTTTTGCAGAAAGGAAGAGGCGACAAAGGCGGCAGCCAAAAGGAACAGCAGCGGAAGAAATATGAGTTTGACGGCAGATTCCGATATATTCAGAAAAGAGGCAAGCCTGTTCCAGCCGTTTGTTCGGGGGGAATAAGATGCTGACGGGACCGCCGAAAAAGAAAGAGGGGATCAGGAACATGGCGATTCCGTACAGGATGCAGCGAATCGCTTCTTTATATCTCTTGTCGACGATCAGAAACCAGCCGAACACGGCGGGGTAAAGTTTTATGGAGAAAGAAAAGGCGAGAGCCAGAAGAGCGAGTTCTCTCTTCCATTTTTGTCCGGCGTTGTAATAAAGGGCATAAACCGCCAGCGAAAGAATACTCAGAAGGAGGAGGTTCGCTCGTTCCAGAAGATATAAAACGGGAGGATTGACGATGAGGAAAAAGACGAGGACGGCTTTTTTTCCGCCGTGACCGGGCAGATTTTTTTGCAGCGCCAGCAACAATAAAATCGTGAAAACGAAAAGAAAGAGAAAGCAGACCAAAACGGCGGAGGGATAGTTCGCCCAGGATTCTCTGTCCTCAAAAGAGGTGGAGGCATATTCTTCGGGGACAAAGCGCATGCATATGAGAAAGATGAGGTTTGCCATGGGCGGATAGATCACATGCCTTTCGGTATATACGCCCGTGCCTTGGGATACGTCCCGTATGGAATTGAAAAAATCCATAAACAAGTCGTCGCCGTGTAAAAGGAAAAGACTTGTAAACTGACAGATTCCGCCAATCAGGCAAAAGATGGAAAATACGGCAAGGCTGAGCGCCATTGCGACGGCAAAAATGCCGAAAAAGTTTTCCGGCGTCCTTTTCCGCAGAGGGAGAGAGGTTTTCTCCATTCGGGATTCGTCATTTTGATTGAAATTCGTGCTCATCGTTTCTCCGGGGGGATTTTTTTCGATATGCGGCACCCATGGCAGAGCCGAGCGGCGCGGTTTCAAATTGCACATCGCTCATATAGTGTATCAAATCGCGGGGAAAAAGGCAAGCAAAAATCACTTTTTCTGCCGATCTTTGCGAAAAACTTTATAGGCGGGGCGCGGTTTTTCTTTTTATACTCGATGAGAAATTGATTTTCGGTCGGCGGCTTTTCCGCTTTGGCGCAGGAAGCATCAGAAAGTGCCAAAATACAGAGGAAAAAAGGCGGAAAGTGAAGAAATTTTATCCTCCAAACACTTGCTTTTCCCCGCGATATGCTTTATAATTGTCCTTGGAAAGAAGGCGGTGAAAAACCGCTGGAAAACGAGAAAGACAAGGAGAGACAAAATGACGGTAAAAGAGCTGACCGCGGAGGAAAAACTCCGCCTGATCTGCGGGAAAGATTCCTGGCACACGGTCGATCTGGACGGAAAAATTCCGTCCGTATGCGTGTCGGACGGGCCTGTGGGGCTGCGCAAGAGCGAGATGGACGAAAAGGGAAATTGGGTACGCGATCTTCCCGCCGTTGCCTATCCCGCCCTGCACGTCCTCGCCAATTCGTGGAGCCGCGAATGCGCGCGGGAGATGGGCGAATCGCTCGCGGACGACTGCAAGGAGCAGAATGTGGACATCTTGCTCGCGCCCGGCGTCAACATCAAGAGAAACCCCTTGAACGGCAGAAATTTCGAATATTTTTCGGAAGATCCGCTGCTGGCGGGCACGCTCGCGTACGAATACATCGACGGCTTGCAGAGCAAGGGGGTGGGCGCCTGCCTCAAACACTATTACGTCAACAACCGCGAATACAACCGTCTCGACCAGTCGAGCGAAGTGGACGAGCGCACGCTGCGCGAATTGTACCTCAAACCCTTCGAACTCGCCTGCAAGGCGAAACCGATTTCGGCGATGTGCGCCTACAACCGCATCAACGGCGTGTATGCGAGCGAGAACGCCAAGGGCTTCCGCATTCTGCGCGACGAATTCGGGTTTGACGGGGCGATTATTTCCGATTGGGGCGCCGTGCACGACCGCACCGCGTCCGCCAAGGCGGGGCTGGATCTGGAAATGCCCTTCCACGAAGGAAATTACGAAAAACTCGTCGCCGACTACAAGGCGGGCAAGATTACGGACGAAGAGATCGACGCCTGCGCGGAACGGGTGCTCCGTCTCGCCGAGCGCTGCGAAAAGATGCGCGAAGGGAGAAAGGCGGAACGCACGGTCGAAGAGCGGTTCGCCGTGGCGCGGAAGATCGCGGAAGAGGGCATCGTCCTCTTGAAAAACGAAGGGGTTCTGCCCCTGAGTCCGGGACAGTCGATTTCCGTTTCCGGCTATTTCGCCGCGCCGGAGGCGTTCGGAAAGATTTCGGGCGGCGGCTCAGCGATGGTGCAGTGGCGCGGGGAGAAATTCAATCTCGCCGACATCCTGCGCAAAAAGACGGGCGGAGAAGTGCGCTATACCCGGACGTTCTGGGAACGGGGCGTTCTCTGCGATTCCCGCCAGGCGGAGATCGACGCCGCCGAGTGCGACGTGTGCATCATCTGCGCGGGTACGGGCTCGGACATCGAATCGGAAGGGTACGACCGCGGGGATATGCGCCTGCCGCAGTGGGAGGAAGAATCCATCCTGCGCCTTTCAAAACTTAATCCCAACACCGTCGTGGTCCTGTTTGCGGGGAGCGCGGTGGACGTCAGCGCCTGGGCGGACGGCGTCGCCGGCATCGTGTATGCGGGCTTCTGCGGCGAACAGGGCGGCGAAGCGGTCGCGCGGGTCCTGACCGGCGAAGTCAATCCCAGCGGCAAGCTGTCCGAGACCTTCCCCGTCTCCTATGAAGACGTACCCGTCTCCTGGGCGGACAACGATCCGTGCGTGGCGAGATACGAAGAGGGGCTGGACGTCGGCTATCGCTATTACGACACCTACGACGTCCGCGTTTCGTTTCCCTTCGGGTTCGGGCTGAGCTATTCGGAGTTCGTCTATTCCGCGCTGAAAGTCAAAGCGTCGGGGAACAAGGCGGAAGTGAGCTTCACGGTGAAAAACGCCGGCGGCCCCGCGGGCAGGGAAGTCAGCCAGCTGTATATCCGCCCGATCGCGGCATACGTGCACCGCCCCGCGCAGGAACTCAAAGCCTTTACCAAACAGCAGATCTTGCCGGGCAAAAATGTCAAGGTGAAATTCGGACTCACGACGGCGGACTTCGCCTATTATTCGACGGCGGTGGACGGCTGGCGGACGGACGACGGACTGTACGAGATCGCCGTCGGCGCTTCTTCCCGCGAAATTTTCCTGCGGGCGCTCGTGAAGATCGAAGGCGGAAACATCTCCTTCGTCAAGGAACTGAAAGACGAATTTGCGTTTTGAGAGGTCGCGTATCAAGTTATGATCAAAAATCTGAGTGAACAGACCGCATCCTTCGGCCTTTGCCCTCCGCGGTGTTACTATGTCCCCTTCGGCGGGGCGCAGAAGGAGGGGGCGCGCGAAGACAGCGAGCGTTTCGTCTCCCTGAACGGGACGTGGAAATTCCGCGCCCATGAAAAACTCGCAGACATCGGGGAGGACTTCTGCTCGGAAGTCCTTCCCGACGAGATCCCCGTTCCTTCCTGCGTGCAGTATTTCGGATACGACTCCTTTCAATACACAAACGTCACCTATCCCTTCCCTTACGATCCGCCCTTCGTGCCCGTGAAAAATCCCGCTTTTCATTACAGCCGCAATTTCGAAGCGGACGGGCAGGGGAGGCTCTACATCGTCTTTGAAGGAGTGGATTCCTGTTTTTATATATACGTGAACGGGAAATTCGTCGGCTTTTCGGAGATTTCGCACCGGCTGGCGGAATTCGATATCACCTCCTTCGTCCGCCCGGGCGAAAACCGCCTGGACGTCGTCGTGCAGAAATGGTGTGCAGGCAGCTATCTCGAAGATCAGGACAAATGGCGCTTTACGGGAATTTTCCGGGACGTCTATCTTTTGAAACGCCCCGAAGGACATATCGTCGACTATAAAATCGAACCCCGCCTTTTGGAGGACGGGAGCGCGGAACTGCTCTTTTTCCACCGCGGCGGCGGGGAGGCGGTCGTCTCCTTCCGGGGGGAAAGCAAGCGGGCAAAGGCGGGAGAATGCGTTTGCTTCTGCATTTCATCGCCCGAACTCTGGAGCGCGGAGACCCCCTTCCTTTACGATCTGACGATCGACTGCGCGGGAGAGCGCATCTTCGAAAAGGCGGGCATCTGCACGTCCGAAGTGCGGGAGGGGAAATTCCTCTTTAACGGCAGGGCGGTCAAGCTGCGCGGCGTCAACCGCCACGATTTTCATCCCCGGAAGGGGGCGGCGGTTTCCCTTGCGGACATGGAAAACGATCTCGTTCTCATGAAAAAGCTCAACGTGAACGCGATCCGCACTTCCCATTATCCCTCCGCGCCCGAATTTTACAGGCTCTGCGACCGGTACGGTTTTTATGTGATTTCCGAGTCCGATCTCGAAACGCACGGGACGACCATTGCCGGCGCCGCGCCGGAAGGGACGCCCTGGATTACCGCTTTCGGGCTGATTTCAGACGACGGGCGGTTTGAGGAAGCGTATGCCGAACGGCAGATCGCCAACGTCGAAGTCAATAAAAATCATCCCTGCGTCGCGCTCTGGTCGCTGGGGAACGAATCGGGCTGGGGGCGGAATTTTGTCCGTGCCCGCGCGGAACTCCGCGCCCGGGACAGCCGGCCCATTCATTACGAATCTTCCATTTATGTGGATAAGGAAAAGGAGTCGGACGTCTATTACGCCGCCTCCGACGTTTCCAGCCGGATGTATGCGTCCGTCGATGACATGCGGGAGATCCTTGCCGATCCCAAGGAAAAGCGTCCCTTCTTCCAGTGCGAATACGCGCACGCGATGGGGAACAGCCCCGGCGGGCTCAAAGAGTATTGGGATCTCATCGAATCGGACGACCGCTGTATGGGCGGCTGCGTCTGGGAATGGGCGGATCACGGCGTGTCTTATCGCGGCGGCGCCTTCCGCTACGGCGGGGATTTCGGCGAGAAGATCCACGACGGGAATTTCTGCATCGACGGCATCGTCACCCCCGACCGCAAAATCAAGAGCGGCACTCTGGAGATGAAAAAGGCGTATCAGCCAATCGTCTTTACCCGGACGGAGGGGAGCATGTCTGCGTTCAACCGCAATTATTTCGCGCCCGCCGTCGGAAAGATCTCCCTTTTGTATAAAGAATACGGAAAGGAGACGGGCAGGGAAGAGATCTCCGTGGCGATCGCCCCGCGCGAAAGCGTGGAAATTTCCTGCCGGGACGCGCAGACGATCGTCGCGCGCTATCTGACGGGGAAGGAAATGCCCGGCGTGCCCGCTGGGACGGAATTGGCGTTTGAAGGCTTTTTCCGCGAATGTTTCACCCCTACGTCCGTCGGCAATCCCGTCGGAATTTCGGAGACGAAAGAGGACATCCGCGCGCATACCCCTGTCGCAGACTATCGATTGGATAAGGAGAGCGGCGTTCTTTGGGTGCAGATCGGCGGCAAAGAACAGGGCGGCATCCGTCCCGTGTTCTGGCGGGCGCCCACGGACAACGACCGCTACGAAGAGAAATGGCATGCGGACATCCGCAACGAAGTGCGTTCGGTGACCGTCGACGGCTCCCGCGTGTCGGTGGCGGGCAGATTCGCCTTCGGCGGGCGGCGTCCGGCGCTCGATTACGTCCTCAGGTACACCTTCGGCGAGAAAGGGGTGGAAGCGGAGGCGGAGTGGCATGCCCGCTTCGATTTTGTCCCCCGCTTCGGGCTTTGCATGGCGTTGGATAAATCGTTTGCGGATCTCCGCTATTGCGCTTACGGGCCGGGCGAAAGTTATGTCGACAAATACCTGGGTACCCGAAAAGACGTCTTTGAAAACCGCGTGGCGGACGAATACAGCCGCCTTTATATCCGCCCGCAGGAATCGGGAAGCCATTTCGGCGCCGATTTTGCGGAGGTGACGGACGGAAAAATCGTCGTGCGCGCGGAGGGGATGCAGAGTTTCTCCGCGATCGGCTGGTCGGCGGAGACGCTGACGAAAGCGGGGCACGACGACGAACTTCCCCCTTCGGACGGGACGTATTTCACGGCGGATTTTGCCATGCGCGGCATCGGTTCTCATTCCTGCGGTCCCGTGCTGCCCAAGGAATACTGTGTGCCCGAACGAGGAAAGGGGCGCATACGATTTTTGTTTTTTTTGATCTGAAAAGCGGATAAAGATACTTTCACACCCGGAGCGAATTTCTTTCGCTTCGGGTGTAATTTATAAAAACGACAAAAATCGACAAAAAGGGAAAAGAATATTGAAAATAATTCAAAATAATTCAATAAAAAATCGTCGATATTGAAAAGAAATTCTTTACAGAGGGAAGAAAA
>ERZ1643251.4184-NODE-4184-length-12747-cov-4.727624_pt1 | contig 12747 bp, 7 predicted proteins | sample MGYA00579261_ERZ1643251 | MGnify/ENA primary metagenome ERZ1643251 (study PRJEB29033, sample SAMEA4952267) | chicken gut metagenome | biome: Broiler Chicken; feature: Gastrointestinal Tract; material: Caecum | place: Ireland | collected 2018 | study: Broiler... | reverse complement strand
GCGTTGAGCAGTTCGACCTCGACCTTCTGCGCGTCCGGGTCGACCGGTGTTTGCAGCGGCACATAGCGGGGGCGAATGCCATGCGGGCCTTTCTCTTCTTTATCGCCGCTCATTCCCAGCTCGGTATCTCTGTTGCGTGTCGGAACTAGGCTGTTCAGATAGGGCCGGTCATAGAAGTCGAGCTGGATGTCCTCCTCGCTTTCGTAAACAATCAGCGGCAGGCGTTTACCTTTAGGACAGAGTTTTGCAGCGGTTCGTTCCCACGACCATTTGAGCTGCCGCAATTCCTCCTCCGAACATTTTCCACTTTCCTTCCAGTCGCGAATTCTCTCCTCCTGGTCGCTCCACAAGTCATAGAGCTGCACCTGCTCAATCCAAAAATGGTGCTCCCTGCCCTCGACGGTGCAGGTATAGGCGCGCTCCTTCATCCCCACCGAGAGGGTCATGCGCTTGCGCGCGGGGACCTTTTCACTTTCCTTTCTTGGAATCAGGCGCACCGGCTCGTTCGGGTTTTGGGAGGCCGCTTTGGCCAGCGGCAGCAGCTCCTGCCAGGGGATGTCAAGTGAGAGACGATGCAGATATTGATGCTGAAAATCGCCGCCCAGCTGCTCGGCTTTGACGCCGGCCTTAAAAAAGCGCGCGATGAGCAGCACGCCTGCATCCCCAATATCACCGGCGGAAGATGCTGGAATTCTGATCTCCCGGCCGCCAAGACAGATTTTTCCCATGCCTTCCAGCAGGGACGGACGGTGATAGGAGGGCTGGCGATTCTGGGTCAGCATCTGGCGGTAGGTTTTGGGCTTTGGGTGGCGAATGCGCTGGCGCTCCAACTCCCAATCTTCCTCGTAGGCCCTGCGGTCATAGGTCAGCGCAACCAGCTGGGGCTTTTCTCTCCGCTCATCCGGCGGCAGAAATCCCAGCAGCTGCAGCTCTCGCCCATCCTCCGAATCAAAATACCGGTCGAGCGGGACGAGAGCATTCTCCTGTGGGAGGGAAAGAATCTTCTGGAGCAAAGAAAGGGTCAGGTTCATGAAACAGCGCCTCCTTCTGTTTTTCCTTTTATTATAGCGGCGGGGGCCTTTGAAGTCCAGCTCTTTTTTGACATCATACATAAACTTTTTGCGACCAGAAAAAAGGCGCTCGCTTTTCGGCTTCGGATGTGCTAATATAAAAATAGAAAACACGGCAAGGGAGGAAAGGCAGCATGTTATCGGATTTATTAGATTTTCTTCTACAGGTCAGCATCTGGGGGACGGACAACGAGGTTTTTTCCAAAAGGACACAGCGGGTCTTTCAGGGAATCATTTTGTTGTTCCTGATCGCCTTTGCCGCGGTGGGGGTGCTGCTGTTGTACGCAGGATGTGATACAGGCAGCGGTAAGCTGATCTTCTGCGGCGTCTTTGTCTTTGCCTGCATCGCCATCATCTGCAGGTCTGCTTACAAAAGGAAAAAGAAGCATCGGGGATAATCAAAGAGGAGAGGGCGTTTGCCCTCTCCTCTTTTACTGCCTGCAGGCAATTTTGTGCTGTTGTTTTAACCTGCCCCCGGTTTAGCGAAGCTCGAAAGGACCGTTTCTCTCTTTCCGCGTTCCCGGACAGATTTCTATCCACGCCCTCCGCATGGAAGGGGACGATGACGTCGATCAATGGAGCAGAGAACATCCGCTATTTCCACCTATGCCCTCCGCACGGAGGGGGACAGAAATCTAATAAACGAAAATTTACAAACAAGCATTCCCTTTCCGCGAGGCAGCAACTGCCGTTTTCGTAGAAGCTACCTACGCGAATTGGGTGCAGGCTCAGCCTGCCTAGCAGGTGGCGCCGCCGACCAGGTGGAGCTTGGCGCCGATGATCTCGTCCTTGCGGGAGAGGATGTCGTCGCTGAGAAGCTGCTGCTGCACATTCTCGAAGCCCAGCCGCTCGATGGTGTCGGAGAATCGTTCGCCGGTCTTGCCCTGCTCGCGGAAGAGCAAGATTGCCTTCTCGATGATGCTCAGCACTTCCTCCTCCGAGGTGAATACCGGGTCAAGCGGCTGACCCTGCGCAACCTTCTTGCCCCAGCGTCCGCCAATGTAGACGCGGTAACCGTACTGGCCCTCCGGCATTGCCTTGAACGGGCACTTGGTGACACAGCGTCCACAGTTATTGCAGATGTCCTTGTCGATCTGCAGCATGCCGTCGACCACCTTCGCCGCGCCGACCGGGCAGTTGTTCTCGACCTGGCAGACCTTGCAGCCGCGGCAGAGCTCCGCATTAAACTGCGGGATGCGCTGGCCGACGATGCCCAGATCGTTGAGGTTTGGTTTGACACAGTTGTTCGGGCATCCGCCGACCGCAATCTTAAACTTGTGCGGCAGCTTGACGCTCTCGTAGCCCTTGTAGAAACGCTCGTGAATCTTCTGGGAGAGATCAAAGCTGTCGAGCAGGCCGTACTGGCAGGTGGTTCCCTTGCAGGCTACAACCGGACGAACCTTCGAGCCGGTGCCGCCGGTCTCCAGACCCGCCTCCGCTACAAAGGCGCGCAGGTCGTCGATCTTATCGTATGGAACGCCGCGGATCTCGATGGTCAGTCGGGAGGTCATCTCGATCTCGCCGCTGCCGAACAAACGGGCAGCCTCGGTGATGCACTGGCTCTCCTCTGCGGTGATCTTGCCGTTGCGGGTGATGATGCGCGCGTTGAAGCAGTCGGTTCCCTTGTTATGTAAGAAGCCCCACGCCTTGACCCGCTTGATGTCCTCGGCGCTGACGGTGACCTTGCCCTCCTGCTTTGGCATCTGGTTGACGGTCAGGCCGCCCTCCAGCACCTTGGTGTTGGTGTAGCCGAAGTGGCGCAGGCGGTTCTGCAGCAGGTAGGCGCGCTTGCCCTTGTCGCAGACCAGCAGCAGCTTTTCTTCCTTGCCCAGGCCCTTGACCTCGCCGTTGACGGCGGTGAGATCGACGTAAGGCGCGCCGGAAATCTTCGGCAGCAGGGCGGTGTCGATGATGCGGTAGTCCGCCGCCTTGCCCTGCATAAATTCGATTGGGGTAAAGGTGTCCACCCTGCCGTCCATCTTGTTCTTGAGCACATTGATGGTGGTGACAAACGGGTGAATCGCGGTCGAGAACGGCGGCGCATAGGCCATGTCCATGTTCTGCAGCTGGTCGACGGCGGCGCCCATGGTCAGCGCGACGACGCCGACGTCGGTCACCTTGTCGACCGCACCGCTGCCCAGTACCTGTACACCCAGCAGCTTGCGGGAAGCCTTGTCCGCAATCAGCTTGATGATGAATGTGCTGGCACCCGGATAGTAGTGCGCCTTGTCGTCGACAACCGAGACGGCCGAAACGACGTCGTAGCCAGCCTTGCGCGCGGCCTCCTCGTTTAAGCCGGTGCGGCCGCCGTTGAGCTCTGGGAGTTTAACCACCGCAGTGCCCAAAACGCCCGGGAAATTGCTGTCCTCGCCGCAGAGAGCCTCGGCAAGAGTGCGGCCCTCCATGTTTGCGGAGGAACCCATCGGGGCCCAGGTGCGCTCGCCGGTGATGCGGTTCACAACACTGACGCAGTCGCCCGCCGCCCATACGTGCTCGAGGCTGGTCTTCATCTGGCTGTCAACCACGATGGTGCCGTTCGGCATCATCTCAAGGCCGGTGTCCTTGAGGAAGGCGGTGTTGGCGCGGATGCCCAGCGACATCACGACAACGTCCGCCTTAATCTCGCCGTCCGGCACGCGGATACCCTCCGCCTTGGATTCGCCGAGCACCGCTTCCAGGCGGGTGTTCAGGCGAACCTTGATTCCCTTGCTCTCCAAATGACGTCTGGCATAGTCGGCCATGTCTTTATCAAAGCCCGGCATGATCTGGTCGGCCATGTCGATGACGGTGACCGCAAGGCCCTTCTGCATCAGGTTTTCCGCAACCTCCAGGCCGATGAAGCCGCCGCCGGCAACAACCGCGCGCTTGGCTCCGGTCTGCTCCAGATATTCCCGAAGCTCGATGGCGTCCTGCGGGGTGCGCATGGTGAAGACGCCCGGCAACGAAACGCCCGGCAACGGCGGCACAATGGAGGAAGCGCCGCAGGCGATGATGCACTCGTCATAGTCGTAGTTTTCCTGCACGCCGGTGCGCAGATTGTGGGCAGTCAGCTCCTTTTTCTGCGCGTCCAGGGCGGTGACCTCCCGCTCCACCAGCACCTTAGCGCCGGTGAGGGCGGTGAATTTCGCCGGTGTATTGACGATCAAATCCTCCTTTTCCGGAATCAGCCCGCCGACATAGTACGGCAGTCCGCAACCCGCGTAGGAGATGTCCTTTCCCTTGGTCAGAATGGTGACGTCCGCAGCCGGATTGAGGCGTTTGAGCTTCGCCGCAGCCTTGGTTCCGGCAGCTACGCCGCCAACAATCAATATTTTCATCAGTTGACCTCTCTTTCTTTTCACAAGCGCTCCCATGAGCAGCGCCATAAGGTCCTTTTTTCGTTCCTTCTTTTTTATTATACTATGTTTTTGGGGGGAATGGTAGGGCTGCGGGAAACTTTTCCGGAGAAATTCTTTGCCAAAAAGGCAGTTCTCCCTTCCCTATAAAAAGCGTGTCCTTTCTTTCGGGAGTTCTGTATAAACCTCCAACAATTTTTTATGGGTTTGTCCTATTGAACCCATTTGGAGAATTCATTATAATAAAAGAAAGACTACGCTTCACCTTTCTTTTATATCCTTTACAAAGGAGGCTGCCATGAAAAAACTTTTCTCTTGCTGCTCGCCCCGCATGTTTTTTCTTTATGTCATCTTGGTTGTGTTCCATCGCCTTCTCAGCCTCCTCGTTCCCGTTTTTACACAAAAGCTCATCGATGCCATTCCACAAAACAGCCTCGGTGATCTACAGTTTTATGGCATTGTGAATCTTGTGATTATTCTATTATTCATAGCCTGTTTATCCGCGGCCAACTATGTGCAGGAGTGTTACGAAAACGGGAAAATTTTGCTGAAGAAAAAAGAATTCGCACAACAGGTCAACAAGATCCCCTACGAACAATTTTCCCAGAACGGATCAGGATACTATTTGCAGCGATTTCATTCCGACATCGAAAATTGCCGGCCATTCATTATCAATAAACCGGTGCAAGTTTGGGTGCAGGGAATTTATCTGATCGCCATCGCACTGCTCATGCTGCATATCGATGTAGTGTATGCTCTCATCCTCTTTTCTGTTTTCCCCTTTATGATGATTTTTTACAGGAAACTGGCCTCCAAGGTGGGGGCCGTGAGCAGGCAAATAGAACACACGCAGGATCAGATCAATTCCCACTTTGAAGAAATGCTCTATTGCAACTATGCCTTGCGAACCACAGCCTCCTCCGACTGGTATGTAGCCCGAATGGATGGACTTTTTGGGGACAACTTTTCACTGAGGAAAAAGCGCACTTCCATCGAGACAACTTACGATTTTGTTCTCATCACCGGCTTACTCAATTTGCTCAGCGTCGCCGTGTACTACTTTGGTGGGCTGCTTGTTTTGAACCAACAAATTTCAATAGGCATGGTCGTCTCAATGTCCTTGTATTACTCCAAACTGTGGTCTCCGCTTGAATTCTATCTGGATTATCCAAAAGAGAAGGCAAAATTTGACACATATCAAAAGCGGCTTCAGGAGGTATATAAAAAGCCAGTTAAAACAACTTCCCAAAAGTTCCATCCAATTTCAGAAATGCAGCAGATCGATCTTCAAAAAATCCATTATACTGTTGGTGGGAAACAAATCCTTAATGGCCTGTCGCTGTCCATCCACAAGGGCGATAAAATTGGCATCGTCGGCGCAAACGGTTCCGGAAAAACAACATTGGCCAACCTGATCTGTGGATTATTGCAGGATTATGAGGGCAGCATCAACTACAATGGCATCAACTATCGAGAGATCAAAGTAGAGGATCTGGTCAAACATATCTGTCTCATTCCTGCTGTGCCGCAGCTGTTTTCCGGCACGGTTGCAGAAAATATCACCATGGGAGATTCTGCACCTATTTCAGACACCCTGCTCCAAATTTTACATAAACAGGGATTGGGGCCGGACAAAGAGCTACTGGAACACGGCAACAATCTTTCCGGTGGGGAAGCAAAATTGATTCAATTGTTGCGGGGAATTTATCGTCAGTGTGATCTGTACATTGTGGATGAACCTCTGAATTACATCGATAAAAATTATACCGCCATGATCATCGAAATGATGAGACAATTGTTTGCGGATAAAACCCTGATTCTGATTTCGCACGATGCCAAGGTCTTTTCCTTGTGCAACACTATGATTTCCATTTCCGGTGGCAATTTATTCCCTTTAAAGTAGAAGTTTTAACAAAGTAAATCCCCGCTGTAAGGATTTTTCGTTACAGCGGGGATTTATTTTTATCGAAACCTCCTCTCCAACTCCTCAAACCGTTCGTCCTGCACCAAAAAATCGGCTTCCCCGCTCTCGCGGATGCTTTTGAGGATGGTGCCGGTCAGCAACGCACCCAGCTCGGTGACCTCCCCTTTCTGCTGGATGTCCCGATAGAGCAGCGTATCTGCAAGCTTCCAGTCCTGCCCCATCAGCGAGAACATCTTGTTAAGCAGTTCAAAGCAGCGCTCCTTGTCCTGCTCCACAATCGAAAGCTGCAGGTAAGGGGAATAGCGGTTGTACTCCCACAGCTCGAACACCTCCGCGCCCTTGGAGCTGATGTCGGCCAGCCGCTTTGCATCCTCCATCTTCCCTTCCCGAACGGCAATATCCATCAGGGAGAGCAGGTAGCCCATCACCAGGTTGTTCATTTCGTAATAAATCTTCTTCTCCAAAATTTCCTTGGCCTTTACGTACTCCTTTTGCGCGATGCAGAGGGTGGCCTGCAGCTCCTCCACATCGATCCGGCGGCGCTTTGGCAGCTCGTCCAGCAGCTGCTGCGCCTGCTCAAAGCGCTCCCCAACGATGCAGTCGGAGATAATCATGCTGTAGGCGCTCTGGCGAACATCCTCGTCCTCGCTGTTGAGCAGCCGCCGGTAGATGCGGTCGATCTCCTCCCGGTAGGGTTGCTGCTCCTCCTGCGGGACCGCGAGGATGACCATCCCACCCTTGAGGATTCCCCCTATCATGCTCAGCAGCCGGTCACAGTTGGGGTACTCCCGCACCCGCTGCATGGCAAGGGCAAAGCCTGCCGCAAAGCCCTCCTGCTGCATCTTGTAGAACACTTCATTGGCAAAGGCTGCAATCTCCTCATCGGTCAAGTCCTCCTGAAAACACAGCAGGGTGTTCAAATCCACCCCCAGCAGCCTTGCCAGCGCGGGCAGCAGGGTGATGTCGGGGTAGCAGCTGGCACTCTCCCACTTATAGACCGCAGTGGCGGTCACCCCCAGGCGGTTGGCGACCTGCTCCTGGGTTAGGCCCAGCTGCTTTCTGCGCGAACGAATGGTTTCGTTAATCTTCATGCTCCTCGCCTCCTTCTGCCCTTATTATACCAGAGAGAGCCGGGCGGCTCAATCGAGCAGTCTTTTCAATTCTGCGGCAAAAAATCAACCGGAGGTTGGGCTCAGGGCCCCATCCGGGAACATATCAACGAAAAGAAGGAACAATTTTTTCGTTTTTTGTGTACTTTGTTGTCGAAGTGTGGTAAGATGGTGATAGTACATAAGGCCAATTTCTGTTCGATAGGAGGAGATTCATCATGACTCAACCGGAAATTTTTCTTGCCCACATTTCGGAGGACAGGGAGCGAATGCAAACGGTAAAGGAGCATCTGCAGGGCACTGCCGCACTGGCCGAAGCCTTTGCCCAACCCTTCGGGGGCGGTGAGCAGGCCAAGCTGGCGGGCAAGCTGCACGACATTGGAAAATACAGCCGGGAATTTCAGCACCGACTGGAGGGCGGCCCCAAGGTCGACCACTCCACCGCCGGAGGCAAGGAGGCCTTTCAGCTTCGACAGATTGAGGCGGCCTTTGCCGTCATGGGACACCACGGAGGACTGCTGGATTACGGGGGCAAAAACGATACGGGGGACACCAGCACCTTGTATGGCCGACAACAGAAAAAGGTCCCGGACTACAGCGCATGGAAGCAGGAAATTGCCCTCTCGCCAGCCAGGCGCCCCTCGCACATCCCGCTCGACAACCTCTCGGAGGCCTTTTATATCCGCATGCTCTACTCCTGTCTGGTGGATGCGGACTATCTGGACACCGAAGCCTTTATGGATGGAACTCTCCCTCGCGGAGGCTACGAACCGATTGCTTCCCTGCTGGACAAGCTGGACCAATACATTGCGCCCTGGTGGAACCCCCAAAATGAGCTCAACCGCAAGCGGTGCGACATCTTGCGAAGCTGTTTAAACGCCGGTGAGAACTTTCCCAATGGGCTCTACACGCTGACCGTCCCCACTGGCGGCGGCAAAACGGTCTCCTCGCTGGCCTTTGCATTGCGGCACGCGGCCACCCATGGGAAAAAGCGGGTCATCTACGTCATCCCCTACACCTCGATCATCGACCAGACGGCGGAGGTGTTCGAAAACATCCTGGAAGCCGAAAATGTGCTGGAACACCACTCCGGGGTAGACTACACCATGCCGGAAGAGGAGGTCGACCCTGCCCTCTACCGCAAGGCGCTAGCCACTGAAAACTGGGATGCGCCGGTCATCGTCACCACCGCAGTGCAGTTTTTTGAATCTCTCTACAGTAACCTTCCCTCCCGCTGCCGCAAGCTGCACAACATCGCCGACAGCGTCATCATCTTCGACGAGGCGCAGACCCTCCCGGTCAGCTACCTTTACCCCTGCGTCTCCGCCATTGGTCAGCTGGTGCAGTATTATGGCGTCACAGCGGTCCTGTGCACCGCCACCCAGCCTGCCCTGCAGTCCCTCTTTGCCGAGCTGGCGCCCGGACTCACCATGCGGGAGATTTGCCCGGACACCGACGCGCTGTACCAGTTTTTCCGCCGCACCACCCTCAGGCAGGCTGGTGCGCTGACCGAGGAAGAGCTTGCGGAACAACTGAAGGCCTCCCCGCAAACACTCTGCGTCGTCAACCGACGGGCCACCGCCCAAAGGCTGTACGCGCTGCTGCCAGAAGAAGGCAGCTACTGTCTGACCACCCTGCTCTGTCCCGCAGACCGCAAACGGCTGCTGGAGGAGATCCGGGAGCGGCTTAAAAGCGGGCTGCCCTGCCGGGTTGTATCGACCTCGCTGATCGAGGCGGGCGTGGATGTGGACTTCCCCACCGCCTGGCGTGAGGAGGCCGGTTTGGACTCGATCATCCAAACTGCCGGCCGCTGCAACCGGGAAGGCAAAGCCTCCGCGGAGCAGAGCATCGTCACCATCTTCCGTTTAGAAGGACAGCAGGTCCCCGCCATGATCCGCCCCAATGTAGACTCCACCCGGCATGTGCTGCAAACCTTCGCCGACCCCGCCCAGCCGGAGGCCATTGAATCCTACTTCTCCTTCTACCGCACCCTGAAAGGTTCGGCGGCGCTGGACCAAAAAGGGATTCTGGACGCCTTCCAAAAGGGCTATAAAGGCAGCATCTTCCCCTTTGCCGCCGTTGCCAATATGTTCCATCTGATCGACAGCCCCACCACCACCGTCTATATTCCGACAGGAGAAGGAAAATCTCTGGTGGAATCTCTGCGCGCCGGTTTTATCAGCCGGTCGCTGTTCCGCAAGCTGGGGCAGTATGCGGTCAACGTCTATCCAGACCACCTGAAACGCCTGCTGGATGCCGGGACGATTCAGGTGACAGAGAGCGGGGCGTACATCCTGACCGACAAGGACCTCTATCATTCCAGCACCGGCCTTGCGCTGGATGTGGAGATGGGAAAGGGTTGGTTTATGTAAAATCCCAAAGAAAAAGGGCGGCAAGATTGCTCCTTGCCGCCGCTTTTCCATAAAGTATAAATAACTTTTTCTATCCACAGCTTTCGCTGTCAGTTTTATTATACCTGTCTCGCTATGAAAAAGCAAACGGAAAAAGGCTGTTGTCAAATTTTCACAGATAACGGTGCCTTTGACAAACAAGTTCGACAATTTTCTCCTTCTTTTTCTATTTTCTCTTGACAGAAGGTTTGTAACGTCTTATACTGGAATAAAGGAATTTTTAAAATATAATTAACTAAAATTATAAAGAAGGTATTGCCTATGATACAACTGGAGGTTTGGGGAGCGTACGCGCTTTTTTCACGTCCAGAACTGAAGGTGGAACGCGTCAGTTACGACGTCCCCACCCCTTCGGCGGCGCGGGGCATTGTGGAGGCTGTATATTATCACCCTGGCCTGCGCTGGGTCATCGACAGGATTCATGTGCTCAACCCCATCCGCTTCGTCAGCATCTGGCGCAACGAGGTCACGGACAAAATCTCAGGCCGCAACGTGCGTCAGGCGGTGCAGAGTGGCGGTCAACCGCTCTACCTTGTCACCTCGCAGAAGATTGTGCAGCGCTCCTCTCTGCTGCTGCAGGATGTGCACTATGTCATCGAGGCGCACTTTGAGATGACGGACAAGGCCGCCCCCTCGGACAACCCCGGCAAGTTCCAGGACATCGTCACCCGCAGGATGGAGCGCGGCCAGTGCTTTCACACGCCATACTTTGGCTGCCGGGAATTTCCGGTCTCCTTCCGGCGCTGGCCGGGCGGGCCGATTCCAACCATCGACGAGACCCGAGACCTGGGGCTGATGCTGTACGACTTCGACTACAGCGACCCCGCCGCCATCACCCCCACCTACTTCCGCGCCCGGCTGGAACACGGGGTGCTGAACACCCAGAATTGTGAGGTGTTTCGATGATTTTACAGGCACTGACTCAATACTATGAGGACCTTTTAAGGCTGGGAAAGATCAACCGTCCCGGCTGGAGCAAGCAGAAGGTCAGCTACAGCCTGCTCCTTAGCGAGGAGGGAGAGCTGCTCCAGCTGCTGCGCCTGCAACAGGAGATACAGCACGGAAATAAGACCGTTTTGGGGCCGCAGGAAATGTGGGTCCCCTCCCCTGTCAAAAGAAGCTCCGGTATCCGCCCAAACTTTCTGTGCGACACCAGCAGCTACCTGCTGGGAGTGGACGGCAAGGGCAAGGCCGACCGCAGCATCGACTGCTTTGCCGCCTCCAAGGCGCTGCACCTGCATCTTTTAAGGGAGGTCGATTCCCCGATTGCCCGCGCCATCGTCCGCTTTTTTGAGCACTGGGACCCGTCGCAGGCGGCCAGCCACCCGGCACTGCAGGAGGATTGGGAGGAACTGCTCAAGGGCGGCAACCTGACCTTCTCTCTGGACAAGCAGTTTGCCGCCCTGGACCCCGCCATCGCCGACGCCTGGACGCGGCATTACGAGGACAGCAGCGCCGACGCTGAACCCATCCGATGTCTGGTGACCGGCCAGACAGGCACCCTCGCCCGCCTGCATCCCAGCATCAAGGGAGTTGCGGGCGCACAATCCTCCGGCGCCTCGCTGGTTTCCTTCAACGCCCCGGCCTTCTGCTCCTTCGAGCACGAGCAGGGCGCCAACGCCCCAGTCAGCGACTACGCAGCTTTCGCCTACACCACCGCGCTCAACACGTTGCTGGCCGACCGCAACCGTGTCAGCCGGGTGGGCGACACCACCATTCTCTGCTGGGCAGCCGGTGGCGAAAGCGCCTATCAGGATTGTTTTCTCATGAGCATCTTTGATGACAGCTATACCGAAAACGACATCCTAAACACCCTGCACCACCTGTCCAAAGGAGAATCGATCCAGTGGGACGACACCAGGCTGAGCCCCGACACCCGCTTTTATGTGCTGGGGCTTGCGCCCAACGCCGCGCGGCTGTCGGTGCGCTTTTTCTGGCAGAACAGCTTCGGCGCGCTGGCGCGCAATCTGGAACGGCACTATCAGCGGCTGGAAATCATCCGGCCGAGCTTCGACAAATTCCCCACCCTTCCTATCTGGCGCTTGGTGCTGGAGACGGTTCGCAAGGCCCCTCCCGGCGGCCGCGCACCGGAACCGCACTCGCGCCTTGCCGGCGACCTGCTGCTGGCCGTCCTGAACGACATCCTCTATCCCGCTACCCTGTTAAACGGCGTCGAGCTGCGCATCCGCGCCGAGCGAAGCGTCTCCCGGGGACAGGCGGCCATCCTCAAGGCGTACTACACCAAATATCTGGAACAATTTCAACCCGATTCACCCATGAAGGAGGCTTTGACCGTGCAACTCAATGAACAAACCAACTACCTGCCCTATCTGCTTGGACGGCTGTTTGCCGTGCTGGAAGGGCTGCAGCAGCGCGCCACCCCCGGCATCAACACCACCATCAAGGACCGCTATTTTAACTCCGCTTCCGCCACCCCCGCTATCGTCTTTCCCCAGCTCATCAATCTGGCACAGAAGCATCTGAATAAGCTGGACGGCGGCCTGGCTGTCTATTACGACAAGCAGATCACCGAACTGAGCAGCCGCATCACCCAGACGCTGCCCACTCGGATGAGCCTTGCCGAGCAGAGCGCCTTCCAGCTCGGCTACTACCACGAAACCCAGAGACGCTACACCGCCAAAGCCAAAAAGGAGGAACAATAACCATGTCTGAAGCCATCAAAAACCGCTACGATTTTGTTATCCTGTTCGATGTGGAGAACGGCAACCCCAACGGCGACCCGGACGCCGGCAACATGCCCCGCGTCGACCCCGAAACCGGCTACGGGCTGGTGACCGATGTCTGCCTCAAGCGCAAGATCCGCAACTATGTGGAGACGGTCAAGGAGGACGATCCCGGCTACCGCATCTACATCAAGGATCAGGTTCCCCTGCAGCG
>ERZ1643251.4183-NODE-4183-length-12747-cov-4.734478_pt1 | contig 12747 bp, 10 predicted proteins | sample MGYA00579261_ERZ1643251 | MGnify/ENA primary metagenome ERZ1643251 (study PRJEB29033, sample SAMEA4952267) | chicken gut metagenome | biome: Broiler Chicken; feature: Gastrointestinal Tract; material: Caecum | place: Ireland | collected 2018 | study: Broiler... | reverse complement strand
GCCCTTTTCAATTCAAGAGAGCGCCGCAGGCGGTCTTTCCTATAAAGTAAAAAAAACGAGACTTCTTAAGAAGTCTCGTTTCGTTATAAAGTTTATACTTTGAGGTTAACAGTCTCTAGATGGCATCATCATATATGTCTATAATATGCTTTCTTGCAAACTGAATAAATTTCTGCGTCGCTCTGGAATAAGTCTGATTTTTTTTCCAGGCAAGAACAGCCCCTGTCTCCAGTCTGGGTGAAAAGGGGATAAACGACAGACCCGAATATCCGCTGTCAAGCTGAAAGCAAAGAGCGGATCCCACCTGGTGTCTGACCATATTTACCGCGTTCAGTAAAAGATTATAGGTGGCTGCAATCTCAAGTCCTTCATAGTAATCTCCAAACCAGTTTGACAGCCGGTTTCTTACGTCTTCCCGTTTTACCATTATCAGCGGAACCCCTGACAGATCCTCCGGAGTAACAAATTCCCTGCCTGCAAGCATACTGTCATCCCTAGTCAAGACTCCCCATTGTTCCTTTTGAGGCATGCGGATAAATTCATATTTTCCAATATCCACAGGTTCCACCAAAAGTCCAATATCCAAAAGCCCCTTTTCTATCCGCTCCTTAATGTCATCCGCTGTGGCGCTGAGAATGTGAAACTCTACAAAAGGATAACGCTTTCTAAACATCGTAATCTGCTCGGAAAGAAACGACATATTTTTGGTTTCCCCGCAGCCTATGGACACTTCTCCTACAATTTCCTCTTCTTTGTTGGAAAGCTCCCGGCGCGTCTTTTCCACCAGTGAAACAATTTCCTGCGCCCGCCGCTTTAACAGCATTCCCTCCTCCGTCAAGATAATGCTGTGATTGCTCCGTTGAAACAGCTTTATTCCCAATTCCTGTTCCAGCTGCATGAGCTGGCGAGAAAGGGTGGGCTGTGTCACATGCAGAAGCTTTGCCGCTCTTGTAATGTTTTCTTCCCTTGCCACCATAAGAAAATATTTTAACACCCGCAGCTCCATGCCGCTCTCCTCCTCTGTTAGACAAAATATTCTGCCCACGGAAAGCCTATGAAAATTTTACATAGTGCTCAATGCCTACACTGCAGATTACCGCCCCCGCCTCCGTCTTTAATCCATGCTTTTTATTAATCATCTCCATAATGGCGTTGCGCCGCTCTCCTGCAGCCACAATCGCTATAATTTCCTTTTCAGACTGCACGGAAATCCCGTAAAACTGGCTTGTATCTTCCGGTCCTGCCCATCTGGCTCTGATCACGGTGCCTCCTCTGGCTCCCGCCTGTCTTGCCGTGTCCATCACATCGTCCGTATGTCCCTGATTCACTGCAACCAAAATCAGACTGTGATCTGTGTTCGCTTCCATATCCGCTCCTCCATTTCCTCTCTCCTGCCCGTTTAGCATTAACGTAGCAATCAGACTGTTCAGCCCCGTAAGAGAAATATCAAATACAATGCCGCTTCCGTAAGTATCATCCTGCAGCTCATTATCCAGTTTATTCAGCAGCCTGTCCGCCTTATCATTTGATGTCATGCTGATCAAAATATCCTTTTCAGCACTTCCGATGCCCAGGACATCCAACAGATCCGATGAGGCAGTTCCCCTTCCCATGCATTGATAGCTGCAGAATATCCCCTGCTGTGTGTAGAGCTTTGCCAGAGTCTTCCCCTTTCCCCTCTCGGCAAAAGTTATAATCAGTTTCAAGCTTTTTTTATCGGCCATATTGTTTCCACTCACCTCCGTTAATCAAAATAAACAATACTGTCCTCCACCTCTTTCAGCTGCATAATCAGCTTACGCTTACGGATCCGTTTGCGGATATTGTCCGCCAGCCCCAGCATCTGAATGGTAAGAAGCGGCGTCATGGCAACCATAGCCACAATGCCGAAAGCGTCAGTGAGCACGTTTCCGCCCGCCGCCTCACAGGCCCCCATTGCCAGCGGCAGAAGGAAGGTAGTGGTCATAGGACCGCTGGCCACTCCGCCGGAGTCAAATGCTATACCTGTAAAGATCTGGGGAACGAAGAAGGTCATTGTGAGAGAAATGGCATAGCCGGGAACCAGAAACCACATGATATTCAATCCCGTTAAAATACGCAGCATGGCAATTCCTACGGAAAAGGCAATCCCTATGGATAAGCTGTGCCCAATGGCTTTCTGGGTAATGGAACCGTTTGTCACATCCTGAACCTGTCTGGTAAGCACCTGAACTGCCGGTTCCGCCTTTACGATAAAATAGCCGATCACCATTCCAATGGGAATCAGCACCCAGGACTGGCTGCCTCCTGCAAGAGATGAGCCGATGTACTGTCCTGCTGGCATGAATCCCACGTTTACCCCCGTCAAAAACAACACCAGTCCCACATAACTGTACAAAAATCCCGAAAAAATCCTGAGCAGCTGCCTGCTGTGAAACCTTCGGAAGATGCACTGAAATACGATGAACAGGCCCGCTATAGGCACCAGCGCCACTGCCACTTCCTCCATGTAGGTAGGGAATGCCCTGGCAAATTCCATAGCTACTTCCTTAGTGCTTCCCAACTCCTCAATATTTACCATGGAATAGACAGCATCCTCCGGACTGTAGCAGATTCCCAGAATCATCACGGATAGTATGGGGCCGATACTGCAGATAGCAGTCAGACCGAAGCTGTCGCTGCTGGAGTTTTTATCGCTTCGCACAGAAGCCATACCGATACCGAGAGCCATGATAAAGGGAACTGTTACAGGCCCCGTGGTTACTCCTCCGGAGTCAAAGGAAACCGGAATAAAATCCGCCGGTGTGAAGAAAGTCAGCAGGAAAACAATCGCGTAGAAGAAAAGTAAAATGAATGAGATTGGAATCTTAAAGAGCATTCTGACCTGGGAAACCACAAGGAATAATCCCACCCCGATGGCTACCGTCCAGACTAACACCAAATTGGGAATGGAGGGAACCTGTTCAGCCAAAACCTGCAGGTCTGGCTCTGCAATGGTGATCACAACTCCCAGTACAAAGCAAATCACCAAAGGGAGCACAATCCTCTTAGCTTTGGAAAGCTCCGCTCCGATACCCTCCCCCATAGGGATCATGGACATATCCACTCCCAAGGTAAAAAAACCCATTCCAACAATTAGAAGCACTGCCCCAAACAGAAAAAGCATCATAGTCCCCGGCGTAAGCGGGGCAATTGTTATGGTAAGCAGGAAAACGATGATTGTGATTGGAAGAACTGAAGTGATAGATTCGTAAACTTTTTCTCGTAATAATTCATTGTGCAGCAATATTTCTACTCCTTCTATACTGTATTTAGGTTATTTGCCGTTCAAAGAGGAAACCTATAAACCCCTTGCCCCGCCCCCTCAGTAAAAAAGCAGGGGGACGGTTTTCCCATCTCTCTGCACCTTCGCACATATTTATAGTACTATGAATAGGCTGAAAAATCAAATAAAAATCCCTGAAAATTTTTATTATATATTACCAAGGGGAGGATTTTTCTCCCAGCGGCTTTTCTTTTTCTCTATTTGCTATAATACTAAAATCACACCGGAATTCTCAAACTCTTTGCTTCCTCTCACTTATTGTCTCTCTAAAAAAGACGGTATTTGCTTTTTCCCAATAAAAACCACAAAAAGATTGCAGCGCCAAAACGCTGCAATCAATACTACAAAACAGACTCCTATACAGCGAATTGCCGATAGAGCAGCCAGTTTTCCGGTGCCTGTTACCCTGCTCACCGCAATTTTAGCCTATATGTTCACCGGAAACGAATGCCCGCATTACCCATCTGCGGCAATAAGAAAACAGACGCTGGAGGGCGTAGCAATGGAAACATGGGAAGCGATATTTTCGGCAGCAAAACACCGTTCTATTATGTCACAGGATTAATTTCCATCACTCTCTTCCGGATGAGCTGTAAACGCATTCCTCTTCCCACTGTGGGCTTCTGGCCTTGACCGCCATTCCGAAGAACACCATCCCGATGGCAAACAGCACTGCAATCATACCTACGCCTTTGTTAATGTCGCCGGTAATCTGAGACATAACGCTGACAATAGTGGTTCCAAAAAAGGAAGCTCCTTTGCCGCAGATATCCATAAGGCCAAAATATTCTCCTGACTGGCTGGCTGGAATGATTTGAGTAAAATAGGATCTGGACAGAGCCTGTATACCGCCCTGGAACATTCCCACCAGCACGGCAAGAATCCAAAACTGCGTCTGATTGGACAAGAACATGGCGAAAACGGCAATGCCGAAATAGGCTACAATACATACTGCAATCAGCTTGTAGGTCTGAATCTTCCTGGCCAGTCTCCCGAACAAAATGGCAAAGGGAAAAGCCACTATCTGAGTCACCAGAAGAGCCAGCAAAAGTCCGGTGCTGTCAAACCCCAAGGCTGAGCCATACGCCGTGGCCATATCGATAATGGTATATACGCCGTCAATGTAAAAGAAAAACGCCAGAAGAAAAAGGAAAATCTTTTTTTCCTTTTTAACACTGAGCAGGGTTTTTCCAATTCGCCGGAAGCTCTCTCTTACCGCATTCTTTTTTCTTTCCACATAATTCTTCTGTTTGTATGTTCTTAAAAGCGGAACCGTCATTCCGATCCACCACACCGCCACCACGCCGAAGGCAAGCGCCATAGCCATCTCCATAGAGAGCCCCAGAGGTTCTGCCCCCAATACAAGTCCCAGACAGATTACAAAGGGAATGCAGCTTCCAATGTATCCCCAGGCATAGCCCTGCGAGGAAACGCCGTCCAATCTTTCCCTGTCCGTTACATCCGGCAGCATAGAATCATAAAAAATCAGACTTCCTGAATATCCCACTCTGGCAATCACGAAAATCACCAGAAATGCAAGCCAGTGCTTTGCCAGGCCCAAGCCGACGCATCCAAAAGCCCCCACCAGCAAAAAAACAAGAAATATTGGCTTTTTAAATCCCTTCGTATCTGCAAGTGTGCCGAATACCGGTCCAAGCAACGCCACCGCCAGTGTGGCTATGGACGCCGCATACCCCCAGTAGGCCAGATAGTCTACTGAGGAAACCCCTGCATTGTCTGCAAGATAATTAAAATAAATGGGCATAATGGTGGAAATCAGAAGGGTAAAAGCGGAATTCCCCACATCATATAAAATCCAGCTCTTCTCTTCCTTTGTCATCTGAAATTTCATTCCTTACTCCTCCCTGATCTTCGATTCTTCCTTCTCTCAAAGCCGTACCTTCCGATTACACAGCCCGTCTTCTTCTCTTTTTGCGTGCCTGTTTCTTCTGCCCCGCATCCGAAGCATTCTTCCGCACCGCCTCCCGCTCTTCTTCCCCCTCGCCCTCCGGCATTTCAGCGTCAAAGGTTCTGTAATATATGGCAGAAAGCCTGGTTTCTCCCATAAGGAAACGACCGTATTCCCCAATCAGCTCCACTGCCAGCTTTTCTGCCCGCCCATATAAGGTTGTAAGCTTCTTCGTGGTTTCAACGCACCTTTCACTCCTTTTATAATTGATAATCAGCCCCTGCATTTTTTCATAATTTCCGGATATTTTCAATACGGCATAAATCAAACCTCTTTTTATAGGAGAGGGCGCTGTCAGAAGATTATTATAAAATACCATTCCTTTCAGCGCCTTTAGCGCCTGCTTAGCGGTTATTTCCGGAAAAAATTCCTGAATAATCTCTGCGTTTTCAGGGGAAGCAGCTATATGCTCCGCCATTTTCTGTCTCACAGGATTTTTCCCGTCCCTTACCAACAATTCCCTGTCAAATTCCGATTCAATTTCCGTGTGAGATGCAGTTTTCTCCCCCACTTTCTTATTGATATATCCGTGGCATGTCACATCGAGGGCAAAATGGCAGATAAATCCATAGGCATAGGCCAGATATGCTTCCATGTTCGGATGAGACTCTATCACCTGGGCTGCCCTTGTAAAAAAGTATCTCCCCGGTTTCTCGTGGAGCCAGTAGCCAACTCTGTTCACTGGATCCGCCGTTACAGGCTTATAATAAAAGAGGAGATCCGGTCCGTGAAGGCCGATAAAATACAGCTCCTGATATTTTTCAATAATCTCCTTTTCTCTTTTTCCCACATCATTTTTCACTTCCATACCCATTCTATAGTGAGCATACATTCCCGGCATAAGCTTCTCCTTATTGGACTCAATGATAAGCAAGGCCGGATATTGTCATCCAGCCCTGCATTTTTCGTTCTAATCTTTATTTTATCATTTTTATCATGGAATACAATCAGAATTCTGTGAAATTTAGCTAAGATTCAGGTAAAATTTTCAGCTTATGCCAGCCCTGCGCGCGGTCAAGACAATATGTTGCCATCCAGCGATATGGTCACCACCTGCCATGGAATAAACTTTCCGCTGTTTTTCAACGCATTCACTGCCGCATGCTCAATTCCCCCACAGCAGGGTACCTCCATTCTCACTATGGTAAGGCTCTTTATATTGTTCCTGCTGATAATTCCCGTAAGCTTTTCTGTGTAATCTCCCTCATCCAGCTTGGGACAGCCGATCAGAACCACCTTTCCGCGGATGAAATCGTTGTGAAAACTTCCATAGGCATATGCTGAACAGTCTGCGGCAATCAGCAGATGGGCGTCTTGAAAATAAGGGGCGTTCACAGGAGCCAGTTTGATCTGTACCGGCCATTGCCTAAGCTCTGAGACGGAAAGCTCCCTCTGATTCTGTACTGCTGCGCCTGCTCCCGGTCTTTCCCGTCCATCTGCACAGCTTTCTGGTATGTCCTCCTTCTTAATCTGTCTGGACATAGCTCCCGGGCAGCCGCAGGGAAGACTCATTCCCTGCTCCTTCATCTTTTTCTGCTTGTTTTTCATTACGGCCGCCTCATCGTATGCCGCCGCCTCCCTATGGACAAAGGAGATAGCGCCTACAGGACAAGCCGGAAGACAGTCGCCCAGACCATCGCAGTAGTCGTCCCGCAGCAGCTTTGCCTTTCCGTTCACCATGCCTATCGCTCCCTCATGGCATGCCTTTGCACAAAGTCCGCAGCCATTACATTTTTCCTCATCTATCTGAATAATTTTACGCAACATTCTGTATCCTCCTTATGAAATCTATTGTCTTGACTTTGTGAAAACAGTATATTATGCTTTTTCCAAAAAGTATGTTGTTAAAACAACAAAATATAAAAAAGCCGATAAATCGGCAGAATGAGAGGAAAAATGAACTACTCGTTTCTTACCGGCACCGCTCTGTTTAAAGACATCTCCCCGGAGGAGATTCATCATATGCTCCATTGCCTCCGGGCATCCGAAAAAAACTATCGGAAGGGGGAAATTATATACCATGCGGGGGATTCGGCGGAATGCCTGGGACTGATTTTGGAAGGCTCCGTCCTTATCGAAAACGATGACCTATGGGGCAGTAAAAGTATTCTGGATCAAGTGGGAAAGGGACAGATTTTCGCGGAAACATACGCCATGATCCCAGGGGAACCCCTTATGGTCAGTGTGACTGCCGCCTGCGTCTGCCGTGTCCTTTTCCTAAATGTGAGGAAGCTGACACAGCCCTGCCCGAGCGCCTGCTCTTTTCACCAAAGGATCGTTCAAAACCTTTTGCGTATATCAGCGCAGAAAAACCTCAATCTGTCCCAACGCATTTTTTTCACTTCCTCAAAATCCATCCGGGGCAGACTGGTTTCCTATTTGTCCCATCAGGCGAAGAAAAGCGGAAGCTGTGAATTTACCATACCTTTTAACCGCCAGCAAATGGCCGATTATCTGGGTGTGGACCGAAGCGCTCTCTCCAAGGAGCTCTCAAAAATGAAAAAGGAAGGCGTTCTCACCTATAAAAAGAACGCCTTCCGCATGATTGTATGAAATTTTACTGTGCTTCAGAAGCCTTATTCTTCTGTTTCCACAAAGGCATCCTTGCCAAGACCGCAGAGAGGACAAACCCAATCATCCGGAATATCCTCAAATGCCGTTCCCGGTGCGATACCTCCATCGGGATCACCTACTGCGGGGTCATACACCCAGCCGCATGCCTCACAAACATATTTTTTCATAATTGCTTCCTTTCTTTTTCATTTTATGTGACAACTGTCTTACGACAGCTGAATACACTTTCTTATTCTTTTCCCGAACCATACAGGAGAACCAGTTTTTCCAGATAAGCCAGCCGCTCTTTTGCCTGCTCCTCCGCTTCGGAAAACAGCTCCTTTGCCCTTTCCGCATTTGCGCGCTTCAATGCGTCATAACGTACCTCTCCCGCCAGGAAATCCTGATAATTCTCAGTAGGCAGCTTGCTATCCAAAGCAAAGGCTGATTTTCCTGCCGCTTTATTGCGGGGGTCATATCGGAACAAATGCCAATACCCGGCCTTCACGGCTTTTTCTTCTTCCGTCTGGGCACAGGACATCCCTGCCTTAATTCCGTGACTGATGCAGGGCGCATACGCAATAATCAGAGAAGGTCCTTCATAGCTTTCCGCCTCGGATATCGCCTTCACACATTGATTATAATCCGCTCCCATGGCGATTTGTGCCACATACACATTGCCGTAGCTCATGGCAATGCTCGCCAGATCTTTTTTCCGGGTAGGCTTACCGCCTGCGGCAAACTTAGCAGTGGAACCCGTAGGCGTGGATTTAGAGGACTGTCCGCCCGTATTGGAATACAACTCCGTATCAAATACCAAAATATTAATATCCTGTCCGCTTGCCATTACATGATCAAGTCCACCAAAGCCAATATCATATGCCCAGCCGTCGCCGCCGAAGATCCACTGGGACTTCTTGCCCAGGAAATCCTTCTCATCCAAAATATTTTTAACCTTTTCAACGTCAACGCCGTTATTCACCGCATCGCTTAAGCACGCCACCAGCTTTTCGGTTGCCGGGCCATTGAGCGTTCCATTCTGGAAAGTCTCCTGCCACTGTCCGATGGCTTCTCTTAATGCCTCGCTTCCCGTCTGTTCCTGCAGTGCACAGAGCTCCTCCTGCAGGCGGCCTCTGATGCTTCTCTGTGCAAGCAACATACCGTATCCAAATTCCGCAGCATCCTCAAACAGAGAATTTGACCATGCGGGACCTCTTCCCGCCGCATCCGTGGTGTACGGCGTTGAAGGCGCGGAATTGCCCCAAATAGAGGAACAGCCCGTCGCGTTAGCAATATACATTCTGTCTCCGAAAAGCTGCGTAACCAGCTTTGCATAAGGAGTCTCTCCGCATCCCGCGCAGGCTCCCGAAAACTCCAGAAGCGGCTTCTTAAACTGGCTTCCCTTCACCGTAGATGCCTTAAATTTCTCCTCTACCTCCGGCTTTGCAGGCAGGACCTTTGCATAATCAAACTGTTTCTGCCATGCTTTCACCTGCTCCTCCGGAAGAGAATCCACTGAAGTCATGTCAAGGGCCTTTGCTCCCATCTTTCCGGGACATACATTGGCACAGGAGCCGCAACCCACACAGTCCGCCGGGGACACTGTAATCGTAAAATACATTCCAGGCATTCCAACCATAGGAATGGTCTTTACATTGTCCGGAGCATTGGTCGCTTCCTCCTCTGTAAGAGCCGCAGGGCGAATGACTGCATGAGGGCAGACAAAAGCACAACGGTTGCACTGAATACAGTTTTCACATTTCCATACCGGAATATCCACAGCAGTACTGCGGCGTTCATGGGCAGAAGTACCCGATGGCGCCGAGCCATCCGCATAATCCATAAATGCGGACACGGGCAGAGAATCTCCCTTCTGAGCGTTGACCGTCTGCTGAATCTGCTGAACGTATTTGATTACCTCTGCTCTGTCCTGCAAAAACTCCGACTGTTGATTCTGATCTTCCGCCTCAGCCCACTGTGCCGGAACATCCACTTCTACCATGCTGTCCGCGCCTGCGTCAATAGCCTGATAATTCATCTGTACAATCTTATCGCCCTTCTTCTGATAGCTTGCCTTAGCAGCGTCCTTCATATACTGAATTGCGTCTTCTTTCGGAATAATATTCGTCAGAGAGAAAAAGGCCGACTGCAGAATCGTGTTGATCTTACCGTTTAAGCCGATCTCCTTGCCCAGGCGCACGCCATCTATGGTGTAAAACCGAATATGATTTTTAGCTATAAACTGTTTTACCGCGGCAGGAAGATGTTCCTCCAGCTGTGCCCTATCCCATGTGCAGTTCAGCAAAAATATGCCGCCCTCTTTCAGATCCTGCACTATGTCATACTTCTGCATATAGGACTGATTATGGCACGCCACAAAATCCGCCTTGGATATCAGATAAGTGGATTTAATGGGATCGTCTCCGAATCTTAAATGGGATACGGTAACTCCTCCCGACTTCTTGGAATCATAGGAAAAGTAAGCCTGTACATATTTATCCGTATGGTTGCCGATGATCTTAATGGAATTCTTATTGGCTCCAACCGTACCGTCGCTTCCCAGACCCCAGAATTTCGCACTGTAAATATGCTCGGGAGCTGTATGTACCTCTTCCTTGATCTCCAGGGAAAGGTGGGTTACATCATCCACAATGCCTACAGTAAATTTCTTTTTCTCTTCATTGTCAAACACCGCTTTGATCTGACTGGGCGTGGTGTCCTTGCTGCTTAGGCCAAATCTTCCGGAAAATACAGGAATCTGGCTGAACTTGCTGTCACGCAGAGCAGCCGTCACATCCAAATACAAAGGTTCTCCCATGGCACCCGGCTCTTTGGTCCTGTCAAGTACAGTAATCCTCTTTACGGAATCAGGAATTGTCCGGATCAGATGATCGGCGCTGAAAGGCCGGTACAGATGAACCTCCACCACTCCCAACTTTGCGCCGGAAGCGTTCAGATAATCCACAGTTTCCTCAATGGTCTGGCACACGCTGCCCATTGCCACAATCACATGCTCGGCATCACCGGCGCCATAGTAATTAAACAATCCATAGTTGGTTCCGATCTTTTCGTTGATCTGCTTCATGTAGGCTTCCACTATGGCGGGCAGGGCATCATATGCCGTGTTGCTTGCTTCTCTTGCTTGGAAAAAGATATCCGGATTCTGGGCCGAACCCATCTGCCTTGCATGGTTGGGATTCAATGCGTTTTTGCGGAAGCTCTTTACCGCATCCATGTCCAGAAGCTCTTTTAAAGTATCATAATCCCATACCTCAATTTTCTGCACCTCGTGAGATGTGCGAAAGCCATCAAAGAAATTGATAAAGGGAAGTTTTCCTTCAACTGCCGCCAGATGCGCCACAGGAGTTAAATCCATAACCTCCTGCACCGAACCGCTGGCAAGCATTGCCGCGCCAGTCTGACGGCAGGCATATACGTCAGAATGATCTCCGAAGATGGACAGGGCATGGCTGGCGATGGTTCTGGCCGCCACGTTGAACACTCCCGGCAGTCGTTCGCCCGCAATCTTATACAGATTGGGAATCATAAGAAGAAGACCCTGAGACGCCGTAAATGTGGTAGTTAAAGCTCCGGCTGCCAGAGAACCGTGAACGGCTCCGGCCGCCCCTGCCTCGGACTGCATCTCCGTCACCTGAACAGTCTGCCCGAAAATATTTTTCCTTCCTGCATTTGCCCACTCGTCCGTAACCTCGGCCATAGTGGAGGACGGAGTAATCGGATAAATCGCTGCTACGTCGCTGTAAGCATAGGAAACATGAGCAGCCGCCTGATTTCCATCCATTGTTGTTTTCTTTCTCTGCATACAATCACCTCTTCTGAAAAAAGACCCTCTACGTGCTTCTTGATATTTTTTTTCCATTATACTATAATTGAGTCAATAATTCTGTTGTAATTACAACTTTTATATTTTTTTTAGGAGAAACATTTTATGGAGACATACATGCCGTTGCTTAAAAATACAAATATGTTTCTTGGAATCAGGGACAGCGAAATCCGTACCATGCTGAAATGCCTGTCTACCAAAAAGATACGTTTTCAAAAGGGGGAATATATTATACGAAGCGGAGAAAACAATCACTTGGTAGGTCTGGTGCTCTCCGGTCTTGTACTGATAGAAAAAGCGGATCACTGGGGCAATAATTCTATTTTCGAGGAAATAACTCCAGGCATGACCTTTGCGGAAAGCTACGCATGCGTTTCAATGCTGCCAGCGGAAATTAATGTGCTGGCCAGCACCGATGCAGAAGTCATGTTTCTGGATTTTCGGAGAATTTTCACTGTCTGTTCCTCCGCCTGCGTCTATCACACGAAGCTGATCTATAATCTCTTAAATGCCATGGCTCAGAAAAATATCAGTCTCACGCAGAAAATTGAGCATTTGAGTAAACGAACCATCCGTGACCGCCTTTTGTCCTATCTGTCCACCGAATCCATGAAGGCAAACAGCTCCTCCTTCGAAATTCCCTTTAACCGTCAACAGCTGGCAAGCTATCTGGCGGTGGACAGAAGCGCTTTATGCAGCGAGATCAGTAAGCTGCAGAAGGAGGGTATTATTACCTGCCATAAAAACAGATTTCAGTTCAACGGACATGCTCACAGGCATTCCTCTTAAAAATGAATGAAATTTGTAAACCTTTTTCATGAGTAAGTGGATGCGGTTATAAAATGTAACCACGTGATTTTCGAGTGGGGGATGCGGACAAAAAGTTGGACTCCCCAAGGGCTCCGAAAGGAGCTGAATTAGAATGTATTCGCAAGAGAAAATCGATGTTGCTTTAAAAGTATATCATCAGTGCAGATCGGTATCCACCACCATTCGAGTCCTTGGTTACCCGACCAGACGGGCACTTTACACATGGATAGCCAATGAAGGATCCGTCAAGTCGGAACGAAAGCCCTT
>ERZ1643251.4178-NODE-4178-length-12769-cov-4.511719_pt1 | contig 12769 bp, 10 predicted proteins | sample MGYA00579261_ERZ1643251 | MGnify/ENA primary metagenome ERZ1643251 (study PRJEB29033, sample SAMEA4952267) | chicken gut metagenome | biome: Broiler Chicken; feature: Gastrointestinal Tract; material: Caecum | place: Ireland | collected 2018 | study: Broiler... | reverse complement strand
CCATGCCCTTACAGGGCTAGTGCAAACTACGCGTTGAACGCGTAGTTATGATTTGACAGCCACATATGCCGCGAACAATGATATTTTACAGATTTTTAAACTGATATTCGTACAGCCCCTTATATATGCCGTTCAACGCCATAAGCTGCTCGTGCGTGCCGCGCTCGGCTATGCCTGCGGGGGTCACAACTATTATCTCGTCGGCGTTCTTTACGGTCGAAAGCCTGTGCGCGACGACTATCGTCGTCCTGCCTTCCGAAAGCTCGTTCAACGATTCCTGAATGAGCATTTCGGTGGCGTTGTCGAGCGCGCTCGTCGCCTCGTCTAAAATGAGAATGGGCGGATTTTTCAAAAAGGCGCGTGCGATAGAAATTCTCTGCTTCTGTCCGCCCGAAAGTTTAACGCCCCTTTCGCCAACGGCGGTGTCGTAACCGTCGGGCAGTGTCATCACGTAATCGTGTATGTTGGCGCGCTTGGCAGCCTCTACAATCTGCTCGTCGCTCGCGTTGAAGTCGCCATAGGCTATGTTCTCTTTGACGGTGCCGTTGAACAGAAAAACATCCTGCTGAACTATGCCTATATTCTCGCGCAGCGATTTTTTCGTCACGCTCTTTATGTCCTTGCCGTCGATCGAAATGCTGCCTTCGTCTATTTCGTAAAAGCGGGGAATAAGGTGGCACAAAGTCGTCTTGCCCCCGCCAGAAGGGCCTACGAGGGCGACCGTCTTGCCCGCGCCTATCCTGCACGTAAAGCCTGAAATGACCTTCTTCGCGCTGTCGTCGTTCTTGTAGCTGAAACTTACGTTGTCAAAGCATATGTCGCCGTTAAGCCTGCCGCAGTCGGTCGCGCCTGCATCCTCGGGCTCGGTCGGCTGGTCCATTATGTTGCAAAAACGGTTGAACCCCGTCAGCCCCTGCTGTATCTGTTCGTAAATGGTCGTCAGAGTCCATATGGGATTGGAAAAAGTCGTAACGTACATGATGAACGCCGTATAAACGCCCGGTTCTATGCGCCCGTTGAAAAAGAATACGCCGCCTATGAGTATTACGGCAAAGTTCATGAAGTCTAAAAGAAAGCGCATCGAGGCATAGTATTGCCCCATAACCTTGTATTGCTTGCCCTTGCACTTTGCAAACGCGTCGTTCCCGTGCTCGAACTTAATCTTTTCGTGCTCCTCGGCGGTGTAGGCGCGCGCAACGCGAATGCCCGAAACGGCGCTCTCCACGTCGGCGTTTATTTCGCCCTGAACTACGCGCATCTCGTCGTAGACGTCGACAAACCGCTTGCGCATGAAAATGGTGTAGATGAGTATGAGGGGGACGAGCGCAAGCAGTATCAGCGCCAGCCACACGTCGTAGGTGAACATTATGGCTATCGCGCCGACGAGGGTGACTACCGACAGCAACACGTCCTCGGGACCGTGGTGCGCAAGCTCTGAAATTTCAAACAGGTCGTTTGTCAGCCTGCTCATGATAACGCCCGTCTTGTTTTCGTCAAAGAAGGAGAGGGGCATCTTTTCAAGGTGGTCAAACAGCTCGCTGCGCAAAGTTTTCTGAATGCGCACGCCCACTATGTGACCCCAGTACTGCAAAAAGTAATTGAGGCCCGCCTTTATGATATAAAATATCAGCAGGGCGAACGCGCTTATAAGCAGCCAGTTCATCAGCCCGTTGGGCACGTAGTTGTCGATAATCTCGCCCGTTATATAGGGATAGATGAGGTTGAAAGCCGAAATAAGCGCGGCGCAGATTATGTCGGTCACAAAAAGTTTAAGGTGCGTGCGGTAATAGGGCACAAACCTGCGTATAAGCCCCTTCTGCAATTTTTCTCTCTCATTGTTTTTCATACGCCGAATTATAACATTACCGCCGCCAAAAATCAACCCGTTGGCGCCCATTTGCGCCGCTCGCTGCAAATTTGATTGGTTTCCCTGCAAAATATGCGCGCGGCGACATAAAAAAATGGGGGCGGCGCGGTTTATATAAACCGCGCCGCAAAAAAATACACAAACAGATGAAAGAGTATAAACAAACATTATCCGCCCGAAATGGCTTTTAAAATTATGCCGAAAATGAATGTGGCGAGCGCGCCGATAAAGGCGAGGGCTATTTTATAAAACACGTCGCGCACGCGCTGTTTCCTGGCGCGGCGGAAGTTCATGCCGCTCTCTTTAAGCGTAATTACGTACATTTTTTCGCCCGCGCGGCTCGAAGATATTAAATCAAAATATCCGTCGGCGTGCAGGTTGCTCAAAGCTTTGTCAATTCCGTCCGCGCTGAATTTTTTGCCTTCGGGAAGAACAGAAAGTATTTCCGCCGCCGAAACGAGGCAGCCGTCGGTGCCGTCGCACAGGCTGTAAACGGCGTTCATGATGTGGCTTTCGTATTTAGACAGCATAAAATATCAACCCGCAGATTACGCTCCCCAGCGCCCCGCCCGCAAACGCCGCGGCAAACACGCCCGCAAAAAGTCTTTTGTACGGCGATTTTTTTACCTCGGGCGAAGGCGGCGGAAGGGGTTCGGGTTCCTCGTAATTTTTAATCCCCCTTATGCAAAAGGCGTTGCCCTTTGCATATTTGACCTCGATATATCCCCCGTTTACCAACTGTTTGAGCGCGGCTTCCAGCGCCTCGCGGGTGCGGTTGTCCTCGGGCAGAATGTCCGAAAGTTCGTCCTCGTAAAAAATGCCGTAGCCCTCGCGGGTGGAGGAATAAATTTTATTGCAAATCAGCCTGCACAGTTCTTCCACAATATAATTATTGTATAAATGAATACAAAATTATACCGCCCGCGCCTTTAAAAGGCGCGGGCGGCAAAGATTGCACGGTACATATGTCACAGCGAATATTCTCTGTAAGGGTTTGGCGAAACTATTATGTTGCTGTAATCGGTATAAGTCACGAAGCCCGAGTTGGCTTTGGGCGGTTTTTTAACGAATTTTCTCTGCGCATAGTCAACCGTCACCTTGTCGCGCCCGCGCGCCTCCGAATAGTACGCGCATATGGCGGCGGCTTTGGCTATCGTTTCGTCGGGCACCTTTTCTCCGCCCGTTATTATGCCCACGTGCGAGGAGTGGTACCTGTTGGTATGCAGCCATATGTCATCGGGCGAAAGCGTTTTCAGCAGTCTGTCGTTCTGCACGTTGTTCCTGCCCGCCAGCACCTTAAAGCCGTCAATTTCGTACTGCCTGAACGGCGCAGTCTCGGGCGCCTTCTTTTTCTTTGTGTTTTTCTCGGCGGGCGCTTTTATAAGTCCGTCGGCTACAAGTTCGCCCTGTATCTCTTTAAGGTCCTCGGTTTCGCTCTTCTGCACCGATAAAACCTGCACCGTCCTCTTCATTTTGGCGTACCTTTTATAGTACTTCTGCGCGTTCTGCGAAGGTGTCAGTTGCCTGTCGAGCACAATTTTAATTTTGTGCGGCTGTTCGCTGTAATAATCGTCGGCTTCAAAGCTCGCCATTCCGCGTTCAATACGGTATATGTTCGCGGTAATGAGTTCGCCTTTGAGTTTGATTTCGTCCGCCGACTCACATTCCAAAAGTTTGGCGTTGATCTGCGCCAGCCTCTTTTCGGTCTTTTTGACGGCGGCGTGCAGGGCGGATTCCAGCCTGCGCTGTGCATTTTCAAATGTGGTTTTTACGTAAACGTAGTCGTAGTAGTCGCGCTGTGCCGAGAGTATGTCGGGGTAGCGCTTTGCATTTTTAATGACGGTGCGCGCCTTGAAGTCGGTCGGCTCGCCCTTTTCGCCGTATACCACGCAGGGGGCGATATCGTCGGAGTTGACGTATTCATATACGCGTTCGGCGGTGACGTCGCCGCCGTAATATGCGCACATCTCGGCGGCGGTGGAGTAGGCTATGCCCTCTACGTTGTCGCAAATAAATTTTTCTCCGCGCGCGGTGGTGCCAAAAACTTCTTGCAATGCGTCCAGGCTCAAAGGGCTCGCCTTGCCCTGCGTGGGAGGCAGGGTGTATTTCGCCCCCGAAAAGAGCACGCGCTTTGCGTTCTCCTCCAAGGTCGTCTGTTTGAGTGCGCCCAGAATTATGTCCTTTTCAACGAGCACCATGTTTGAATATTTGCCCATTATTTCGCAGTACAGCGTCATCTGCGTCTGCGAAAGTTCCGAAAAGCAGTTCAGCTCTATCGCTACAATCCTTTCAAAATCGATCTGATGCACGCGCTCGATCTGTGCGTTTTGCAAGTGTTTTCTAAGCAGCATGCAAAAGTTGGGTGCAACGGCGGGGTTGGGTTTTTCCGACGAACCAATACTTATTCTGCAATTTTTTGCCGAAGTGCATATTTCAAGTTTAACCGAGCCCGAATGAGTGTATATAATTAAAGACAGCTCGTCTTTTTCGGGCATATTTATTTTTGAAATTTTTCCGCCGGCGAGCATTTTGTTCAGCCCGTCCGCGATATATCGCAAAGTATAGGCGTCCTGCGGCATTGATTTATTCCTTTCAAATATAAAAATTAATTAACGGTGCAAGCGAAACCGCGCTTTCGCGCAGCACAACCCAATTTGCGCATACCTGCGGCTCACCGTGGTGAATTGTTGCGATTATCTAATGGAGTGCCCTTATAAATCGCAACAAGAGGAGACGACTCCTCAAAATCACGAAAAGTCGCAGGCGGCGCCAGCCAAGACTTTTGTGAGCCTATTATAAAGCAAAAATTTTTAATTGTAAATTAAATAAAGCGTCGTCAAAACGCTTTTCAAAATAATTTACATGTGATAAAATGTTAAAGTTGAAAAATCTATTACCATAATTTAGGAGAATAAAAATGAAGTACACAACTGCGGCGGGCGAAAAGAGCACCGTTAAACTTACCATCGACTTTTCAAAGGAGGAGTGGGAAGGCGCCCTCGCCGAAGCATACAAAAGAACGCACGGCAAATACACCGTGCCCGGTTTCAGAAAGGGCAAAGCGCCCAGATCCGTCGTTGAAAATTATTACGGCAAAGCAGCTTTCTTCGACGAAGCTTTCAACGTACTTTATTCCAAGCATTATCCCGAAATTTTAGCCAAAGAAAGGGAAAACTTTACCGCCGTGGGCGACCCTTCTCTTTCGGTCGACGACCTCTCGGACGAAAAAGTAACCCTCTCCGCCGTCGTTCCCGTAAAACCCGACGTCAAAATCGGTTCCTATAAGGGTCTCGACATCAAAAAGCACGAATACACCGTCTCCGACGAAGAGGTCGAAAAGGAAGTAAAAAAGATTCTCGACAGGGAAGCTAAAACCGTCGAAGTTACCGACCGCCCCTGCGCCGACGGCGACACCGTAAACATCAATTTTTCGGGCTCTGTCGACGGCGAAAAATTCCCCGGCGGCACGGCAGACGAATACGACCTCGTACTTGGCTCCGGCTCGTTCATTCCCGGGTTTGAGGCTCAGGTTGAAGGCATGAAGATAGGCGAGGATAAGGATATCACCGTCAAATTCCCCGAGGACTACCAGGCAGAAAATCTGCGCGGCAAGGACGCTGTTTTCGCTATTCACCTCAACTCGATAAAGGGCAAGGAGCTCCCCGAGCTCACCGACGAATACGTCAAAAAGCACACCGGCAGCGAAACCGTCGCCGACTACACCGCAAAGGTAAAAGACCGCCTTACAAAGCAGGCTGAAAACCGCGGCAGGGACGAAACCGAATATGCCATAGTCGAAGCCATCTGCGCCACGGCGGAGTGCGAAATTCCCCAGGCTATGATAGAGAGCGAAATCGACAGAATGGTTCAGGATTTCTCTTACCGCCTCATGTATCAGGGTTTGAAGCTCGAAGACTACATCAAGTACATGGGTCAGACCATGCAGACTTTCAGGGCGCAGTTTACCGATCAGGCTAAAAAACGCGTACTCTCGCAGCTTGTCATCGAAAAGATAGTTAGGGAAGAAAAAATTTCCGCCACCACCGAAGAAATTGACGCGAAGATTGCCGAGCAGGCTGCCTCGGTCGGCAAGACGGTCGAAGAATACAAAAAGAACATCGACCCCCGCCAGCAGGAGTATATCACCAACGATATCGTAATCACAAAACTCTTCTCGTTCCTCGAAGAGAACAACAATATGATCAAAGAGTAAGCGCACCGCGCTTTGATGCGGAGCACAATCTTTTTCAGCGGCTCTGCGCATAATTTTAATATTGTTCTCTTGCACCTTATTAATTTTGTATGATTAAATAAAAAGCCATCTTTGGCTTACGCGGGGCGGCTTACACGATAAGTCCGCCCCGTTTGCATTAAAAAGACATTTTTAGTCTTTAACTTTGCGCATATTTTTGCGCGTACGGTTAATAAAACCTTTAAAGGAGGATAAAATATAATTATGCTCAACGAAAAATCCGCGCTCGTGCCCTATATCGTCGAACAGACTTCCCGCGGCGAGCGTTCTTACGACATCTATTCCCGCCTGTTGGAGGACAGAATTATTTTCCTCAGCGGCGAAATCGACGACGCAACGGCAAACACCGTCGTCGCACAGCTCATTTACCTCGAAGCAAAGGATCCTTCAAAGGACATTTCGCTCTATATCAACAGCCCCGGCGGCTCGGTTTCGGCAGGCCTCGCCATCTACGACACCATGAATTACGTCAAGTGCGACGTTTCGACCATCTGCATAGGCATGGCTGCGTCCATGGGCGCGTTCCTTTTGTCGAGCGGCGCAAAGGGTAAAAGGTTTGCCCTCCCCAACAGCGAAATCATGATTCACCAGCCCCTCGGCGGCGCCCAGGGGCAGGCGAGCGACATCAAGATCGCAGCGGAGCACATTTTAAAGACTAAGGATAAGCTAAACAAAATACTCGCCGAAAATTCCGGCAAGCCCGTCGAAGTAATCGAAAGGGACACCGACAGGGACAATTTCCTCTCCGCAGAAGAGGCGCTCAGCTACGGACTTATCGATAAAGTGTTTTATAAAAGGTAAATAAGGGTAAAATATAATAAAGGGTTATCGCCCCTAAGGCGGTCACCGCAAACTTTACGGGTCGAATTGACCCCCACGGAGTTAAAATGAAAGATCAGACAAGATATTGCTCGTTCTGCGGAAAGCCTGAAGATATGGTAAAAAGGCTGATATCGGGACAGAACGGCGCGTATATCTGCAACGAGTGCGTTGAGATATGCGAAGACATGATAAAGGACACCGAAGAGCAGGACACCGCTCCCGTGCCCCTTAAAAAGCCCGCCGAAATCAAAGCGGAACTCGATAAATACATCGTCGGTCAGGACGAAGCCAAAAAGGTGCTGTCCGTCGCGGTGTACAACCACTACAAACGCATCAACAACCTCGGCAAAAAGGAGGAGAGCGAGCTTTCGGACGTAGAGATCGAAAAGAGCAACATTCTTCTCTTAGGCCCCACGGGCTGCGGCAAGACTCTGCTCGCCAGAACGCTCGCAAAAATTCTGAACGTCCCCTTCGCAACAACCGACGCGACCACCCTCACCGAGGCGGGCTATGTGGGCGAGGACGTAGAAAACATCCTCTTAAAGCTCATACAGAATGCCGATTACGACATTGCCAAAGCCCAGCGCGGCATAATCTATATCGATGAAATCGATAAAATCGCCAGAAAGGGTGAAAACGTATCCATCACCCGCGACGTGTCGGGCGAGGGCGTGCAGCAGGCGCTTTTAAAGATAATCGAAAGCACGGTCGCCAACGTCCCTCCGCAGGGCGGCAGGAAGCACCCCCAGCAGGAGTGCCTGAGAATAGACACTACCAATATCCTGTTTATCTGCGGCGGCGCGTTCGTCGGGCTCGATAAAATTGTCCGCGCGCGCAGGGACACAACAACTTTGGGTTTCGGCGGCGACGTCAAGAGCGACGACGGCGAAGGCGTGTACGAAATGTTGGCCGACGTCAAGCCCCAGGATCTCACAAAATTTGGTCTCATTCCCGAGTTTGTCGGCAGGGTGCCCATCGTCGTTGCCCTTCATCCCCTCGACGAAGACGCGCTCGTCAACATTCTCACCAAACCCAAAAACGCCATCATCAAACAATATCAGAAGCTCCTTTCGCTCGACGGCGTGAAACTGACCGTCGAGGACGGCGCCGTGCGTGAAATCGCCAACACGGCGATAAAGCTCAAAACGGGCGCAAGGGGTCTAAGGACGATAATTGAAAGTTTCATGACCTCGGTCATGTATAAAATTCCCTCCGAACACGACGTGGAGGAGGTAATCGTCACGCGCGACTGCATAGCGGGCAAGGCGGAGCCCGTAATTGTATATAAAAAATCGGCGTGATGCATTCCGCAAAACTAAATAGGTGCCGCAATATGCGGCAGTCAATGCAAAAATCGGGGGAAGGCGCATAAAAAGCTTTTCCCCTGCTTTTTTGAATTTTTGCCGCCCGCTTTTCGGCGCGGCAGTCAAAGGTAATTATTATGGCAAATGAAAGACTTCAACTGCCCCTCGTCGCCCTGCGCGACAGGGTGGTTTTTCCCAACATATCCTCGGGCTTTGACGCAGGCAGAACGGCTACGCTCTACGCCATCAAATGGGCTACCGAAAACGACAGAACTGTCTTTATCTGCGCCCAGCTCGACGGAACCAAGACCGACGTCACCGCCGAGGACTTGTACGACATAGGCACCGTCGCCCGTATCGAGCGGGTGGCGCCTATCTCGGGCGACAGGCTGCGTATAACCTGCCGCGGTCTGTACCGCGCCCGCACGCTGTCGGTGTACGAACAGGACGGCAGCCTTTGGGCTACAATCGAAAAGATGCCGGTCGAACATACCGATCCCGTTTTCGAGGAGGCATATTTCCGCACGGCAAAGAGCATTCTTCGCGACATCTCGCAGTCGGACGCCCGCTTTTCAAAGGAGGCGGCGCAGCGGCTGGACGGATGTTCGGATCCCGAGCAGTTCATTTACCTCGCTCTCGACGGTTTGCAACTCAAATACGACGTCCAGCAGTCTATATATTCCCGTCTGCGCCTCGTCGATATGTTCTCCGACCTCGACAAGCAGCTCAATTCCGAACTCGAAATAGCCCGCCTTCAACACAAAATCCAGAGCGCCGTCAGGCAGAATATCGAAAAGAACCAGAAGGAGTATTACCTTCGCGAACAACTCAAAGCCATTCATTCGGAACTCGGCGACGACGAGGACGAAAAGACTGCGCTCGAAGAGAAGATAAAGGCAAAGCACATGCCGCCCGAGGTAGAGGAAAAGGCGCTCAAAGAGCTGTCGCGCATGTCGCGCATGCAGACCTCCTCGCCCGACTATAACGTTTTGAGGACGTATATCGACTGGCTTTTAGACCTCGAATGGGAAAAATCCACCGAGGACACCCCCAACCTCGCCGATGCCGTAAAAATTCTCGAAGAGGACCACTACGGCTTGCAGCACATAAAGGAGCGGATAACCGAGCACCTCGCCGTGCTCAAACTTACAAACTCGCTCAACGCGCCAGTTTTGTGCTTCGTCGGCCCTCCGGGCGTCGGCAAGACGTCGATAGCCACGTCCATAGCCCGCGCGCTCGGGCGCAAGTTCGTGCGCATGTCGCTGGGCGGCGTAAAGGATGAGTCCGAAATACGCGGCCATCGCAAAACTTACGTCGGCGCAATGCCGGGGCGCATAATCAACGCCTTGAAGAACGCGGGTTCGGTAAATCCCGTGTTTCTGCTCGACGAAATAGACAAGCTTTCATCCGATCCTTTCCGCGGCGACCCGTCAAGCGCCCTTTTGGAGGTTTTGGATCCTGCGCAGAATTCCACCTTCCGCGACAGATATTTGGAGGTGCCTTACGACCTTTCAAAGGTGCTCTTCATAACCACTGCCAACAGCGTCGACACCATCCCTCAGCCTCTTCTCGACAGAATGGAACTCATTCGCCTTGAAGGTTATACGCAGGAAGAGAAGCGTGAGATTGCCAAGCGCTATTTAATTCCCAAGCGTGTAGCCGCCAACGGATTGAGTGAGGGCGACGTCATATTCGACGACGGCGGCATAGACGAAATTATCGACGGGTACACTAGGGAGGCGGGCGTGCGCGATTTGGAGCGCAGAATCGACGCCGTCTGCCGCAAGGCGGCGGTTGCCAAGGCGGGCGGCAGAAAGCGCAAGACGCGAGTCTATAAAGATACGGTAAAAGACTTTCTCGGTTCGCGCCGCTACGGGCGGGATGAAATGCTTGATACCGACCAGATAGGCGCGGCTACGGGTCTCGCGTGGACGGCTGTCGGAGGAACTACGCTTACCATCGAAGTATCGGCCATGCATGGCAAGGGCGATGTGCTATTAACAGGCAAACTGGGCGACGTCATGAAGGAGAGCGCCCGCGCAGCCATAAGTTATATCCGCTCCAATTCCGACGAATACGGCATTTCTCCCGAAACGTTTGAAAATACCGACATCCACATTCACGTCCCCGAAGGCGCAACGCCCAAGGACGGGCCGAGCGCGGGCATTACAATGGCGACCGCCATACTTTCGGCGTTCACGCACAAGCCCGTAAAACGCTCCATAGCCATGACGGGTGAAATTACTTTGCGCGGCAAAGTTCTGCCCATAGGCGGGTTAAAGGAAAAGGCGCTCGCTGCCTATCGCATAGGCATTCACGACGTAATAATCCCCAAGGACAACCAAAAAGACCTCGAAGAGATTCCGCAGGCGGTAAAGGACAGCATCAACTTTATACCCGTGTCCGACGTGGACGCCGTGTTTAAAACGGCGATAGTAAACTTATGAAAATAACAAAAGCCGAGTTCATAACCAGCGCGGCGGGCAAGAACCAATTTCTCGCCGCCGAAAAACCGATAATCGCCGTATGCGGGCGTTCAAACGTTGGCAAAAGCAGTTTTATAAACATGCTCGCCGGGCGCAAAAAGCTCGCCCGCGTCTCCCAGCAGCCGGGCAGAACGCGGCTTGTAAATTATTTCGATTTCGGCGCGTTCATCCTCGCCGATCTCCCGGGCTACGGCTATGCGCGCGTCAGCAAGCAGGAAAAGGCTAAGTGGGCTAAAATGCTCGACGACTTTTTTGCCGACAAGGGCAACATAGCGCACGTCTTTTCGCTTTGCGATATCCGCCACGAGCCCACCGCCGACGACAAAACCATGGTCGGTTATCTCTACTACAACCTCATTCCGTTTACGATAGTTGCCACAAAGGCAGACAAGCTTTCGCGCGCGCAGACCGATAAATCTCTTGCATCAATCGCCGCCGCATACAAGTGCGGCAAGGGCGACATAATCGCTTCGTCCTCCGTCACCCGCAAGGGGCTCGATGAGATTTTATCCGTCATAGAAAGGGTGATAAACCCGCCTTTGATTGAAGAAGAGGGAGAAGAGGAGCCTGTCGACGAAGGCGAAAACTAAACATCCGCACTTGTTGACTGTTGGGGCGAAAAGTGTGTTCAACGGCACATATGTACGGGTGTACTGATATTTAAGAGGGGATTATATGCTGTTTCGTCAAATGAAATATTTTGTTGCAGTGGTTGAGTGCGGCAGTTTTACTTCGGCCGCCGAACGCTGTTACATATCGCAGTCAGCCATCTCCCAGCAGGTGGGCGCGCTTGAAGATGAATTCGGCGTTTCGCTTTTAAGCCGCGACGGGCGCAAAATTTCGGTTACTCCCGCAGGCGAATATTTTTACCGCCGAAGCAAGACGATACTCGCCGATGCCGAAGAAGCCCGCGCCGAAACCATACGCATAGGTTCGGACGGCGAATTGCGCCTGAGCATAGGATATCTTTCGGGTTACGACGGACACGAGTTGCAGAGCGCGATAGTCGAGTTTTCCCGCGTCTATCCCGAGGTCATAATCAGTGTTTTCAGGGGTGCGCACGAAGAATTGTTCGACGCGCTTTTAAACGGCAAGGCTGACCTCACCCTCAGCGACCAGCGCCGCGCTTTTTCTCCCGAGGCTGAAAATCTCGTGCTCTCGCGGTCGCCCGCTTATATCGACATTGCCGAGTCCAGTCCCGCAGCCGCGCACGGCGACTCCGTCACGGTTGAAGAAATTCAGGATATTCCCTGCATACTTATCGCCACCAAGGGCAATGAGCACGTTGAACGCGACTACTACGGCAAATATCTGCGCATAGGCAAGCAGTTTCTGTTCGCCGCAAGCCTGGACGAAGCGCGCCTCATGGCGATGAGCGGAAGGGGTTTTATCGCCGTAGAAAGCGCCGACTCATCTTCGCAGCCGCCCTTGAAGCGGCTCGAAGTGCATCGTTCCGACGGCAGCCCGATCGAGCGCACGTATTGCGCATTCTGGTATAAAAAACACACAAATTATTACATAGAAGAATTTGCATCTACTCTGCGCAGGCAGTACGCCCCGCGCGGATAATTTAAGCCGCCGCGCCGCCCGCGAAAAAATTCGCGGGCGGCGCGGGCGCGCATTGCGCGGCGGAAAAAACCGCCAAAAAAGCGCAAATATCAAACGTGAAAAGATAAGGAGGCTACGCATGATATTTCAACCTGACTTTGACGACGGTTCCATTCCCCTCGCGGAATATCCCCGCCCGCAGCTCAGGCGGGACAGCTATCTTTCTCTCAACGGCGAGTGGGATTGCACCTTTTCGCAATCGGCGCAGCCGCCTGAAAGTTACGATTGCAAAATAATCGTGCCTTTTTCGCCGGAAAGCCCCCTTTCGGGCGTCAACCGCCAGCTAAAACCCGACGAATATCTGCATTATAAGCGCACGTTTACCCTGCCGCAGGATTTCAACCGCGGCAGAATAATAGTTAATTTCGGTGCGTGCGATCAGCGCTGCAAAGTTTACTGTAACGGCGCACAAGTCGGCGGGCACGAGGGC
>ERZ1643251.4177-NODE-4177-length-12769-cov-10.667611_pt1 | contig 12769 bp, 6 predicted proteins | sample MGYA00579261_ERZ1643251 | MGnify/ENA primary metagenome ERZ1643251 (study PRJEB29033, sample SAMEA4952267) | chicken gut metagenome | biome: Broiler Chicken; feature: Gastrointestinal Tract; material: Caecum | place: Ireland | collected 2018 | study: Broiler... | reverse complement strand
ACGGGAATGACCCTTCCCTTTGTCAGCTACGGCGGAAGCTCTGTATTAAGTACGATGATCATGTTCGGGATCATACAGGGGCTGTATATACTGAGGGAAGACGAAGAAGAGAAGTTGGAACAGGAGAAGCTTAAGAAAGAAAGGAAATCAAGAAATGGCATGGGAAGAACAGCGCCCCGAAAAGCGGCGGAGAACGAACCGAGATTCGAGGAAGTCCCCAGGCAGAGGACGCGCAAAAAGCCGCGAGCGCGCGCGAAATAAGGAGTTTGCATGGATCACGTATTTCTTTGTGATCCTGTTCATCGCGCTCATGGGATATCTGGTCTATTTCACGATCGCGCGGGCGGATACATTTGTCAACAGCCCGTATAACCAGAGGCAGGACGCGTTCGCGAAGAAAGTAGTCCGCGGGGATATCACTGACAGGAACGGCAATGTGCTCGCGCAGACAGACGTGGCGGAAGACGGCACAGAGACGAGGGTCTATCCTTACGGATCCCTGTTTGCCCATGTGATCGGGTACAGCGATACAGAGCTTGGCAAGACCGGGCTGGAATCAGTGGAGAATTTTGAGCTCCTTACGTCGAATGCATTTTTTGTGGAGAAGATACAGAATGAGTTTAACGGGACGAAGAACCAGGGGGATACGGTCGTAACTACTCTGGATGCGGATCTCCAGCAGGCGGCGTATGACGCGCTCGGGGATAACAAAGGCGCAGTCGTGGTCCTGGAAGCGGATACGGGAAAGATCCTTACTATGGTGTCAAAGCCGGACTATGATCCCAACAATCTTGCCGCTGACTGGGAGACTCTGAATACAGATGAGGAGAACAGCCCACTTCTGAACCGTGCCACAAATGGGTCTTACGCACCCGGATCTGTGTTTAAGATCATCACCACGCTGGCTTACATGCGGCAGAACAGTGATTATCCGTCTTATACTTACGACTGTACAGGATCTATCACAGTGGACGATACGACGATCCCCTGTTTTAACAATACAGTCCACGGCTTTGAAGACTTGAGGAGTTCGTTTGCCAACTCGTGCAACTCTTCTTTTGCAAATATCGGGCTGTCACTGGACCTGGCGAAATACAAAGAGACAGCAGAGGATCTGCTCTTTAATTCCGCACTGCCGGGCGTCCTGGACTACACGAAGAGCTCTTTTGTCCTCGATGAGGGGGCGCCGGTCTCAGAGGTTATGATGACAGCGATGGGACAGGGCAGGACAACGGTCAGTCCTTATCATATGGCGCTGATCACTCAGGCAGTGGCGAATGGCGGGACGCTCATGGAGCCCTACCTTGTAGAGCAGGTGACAAATTATACAGGTACTGAAGTGCGCAGGAATGTGCCGAAAAGCTACCGGAGGCTTATGACTTCTGAGAAAGCCGCACAGCTCAAAGAGTATATGACTGCGGTGGTCAGTGAAGGGACCGGCTCTGTCCTGAGCGGACGCAGCTACACTGTGGCCGGGAAGACAGGCACAGCAGAGTACAGCCTTGTGGACGGAGAGAAGACGCATTCCTGGTTTGTGGGATTTACGAATGTAGATAATCCGGAGCTGGTCATCAGCGTGATCACGGAAGGCTCTGACGGAAGCGCCGGGGGCAAGGCAGTCAATATCGCCGGGGAGATCCTTGATTCGTATTACAGCTGAGGAACAGATGCGGCCATGTGACGCGATCATGTGACGGGAAAGGCAGTATGAAGGACCAAAGGAGCATAAAAGCAAGACGATCGAAGAGGACAGCTATGCAGGTGAAAATTTACTGTGACCTCTGTGTCAGTGAATGCTGGCAGGAAAAAAAGGAAAAAATCATAAAAAAGCTGAGGCAGAACAGGCTCCAGCCCCAGGTGTATGTGATCGCGCTGTCACAGGGGGAACAGAACCATCTGGAGTTTTTCTCCAGTATGCTTTTAAAACAGCGTGTGTACAGGGATAGCGGCCTGTTTGTCGTGGGGATCGCAGCGGGGTATGACGAAGCGCTCGCTATCACAACGAGGATCGCGGATCATGTATACCGGGAAACAGGCGGCGCTGATATCCGGCGGTTTATACTGGACCGGCAGAAAGAATATGAAAAGGCGGGGCGGTAGATGTTACATATCATTCTCCTTATCTTGAAAATACTGGGATTACTGATACTGGGCATCTTTGGGCTTATTATCATTGCCGTTGCCATTGTCCTTCTCGCCCCTGCCGGGTATATGCTGGAGGTATCGGGGAAAGATACGCTGGAAAGTATGCAGGGAAGGCTGAAGTTTCATTGGCTGCTGCATCTGTTATCCGGAGAGTTATATTACGAAGATGGCAGGTTTGCCTGGCGAATGAGGGCAGGGTGGAAAAAGTTCGGAAGCGGCATGGAGAAAGAAGATGACACAGACGAAATGGAGTCTGTTCCGGATTCTTTCGGAAAGCCGGAGAAAATGCCGGAATCTCGTGCAGAAGAGACGTCAGAAAAGCAGCCGGAAGCTCAGACAGAAGAGAAGGCGGGAAATGGAATGAGATCCCGGGTAGCAGAGGAGAAGGCTGATTCCGGTTCTGCGGGCGTAAAGGCAGAGCACAGCAAAACGGAAAAAAAGACTGACATACGGAAAACTAAGCAAAAGCATTCTCTATATGAAAGATTAAAGGAATTTTGGGAAAAGATAAAATATACATTTCAGAAGATCTGTGATAATATAAGGTCATTGGTAAAGAAAAAAGAGCGTCTGACAGCATTTATCCAGAATGAGGTGCATAAAAGCGCATTCTTTAAAGTCATACGGGAACTGAGGCGTTTCCTGAAGACGCTTCGTCCCCGGAAAGCAGATGTATGCGCAGAATTCGGATTTACAGATCCGGCTGTGACCGGCTATGTACTCGCTTTGATCAGTATGATCTATCCGTTTATCGGAGAGTATGCAGAGATCCGCCCTGATTTCGAACGCAAGATCCTTCGGGGGAGGGTATATGTAAAAGGCAGGATACGGGCTCTGCACGCTGTATCTTTTGCCCTGCGTCTGCTGTTGGATAAAAATGTGAGAACAACATACAGGCATATCAGAAAATTTAAACTTTAAACAGCATCCGGGATCGCTGTGTAAATAAAGCGGCTGAAAATGAAATTAAGGAGCATCCGGGCTGAAGATTAGAAAAAAGTATACAGTCTTATTTGAGGAGGAAAAAGAAATGGCTGAGGGAAAAAATGATTTTAAGACAACACTGGAATCTCTGTTCAGGGGTATGGATGGTGTCGTATCATCCAAGACAGTAGTAGGGGATGCCATCCACATTAACGGGACTATTATCCTTCCCCTTGTTGACGTGTCATTCGGGATCGGAGCTGGAGCATTTTCCGCTGAAAAGAAAGAAAAAGGCATGGGGGGAATCGGCGGCAAGATGTCGCCAAGCGCGGTCATTGTCATTCAGGATGGAAAGACAAGACTGGTAAATATCAAAAATCAGGATACGATAACAAAAATTCTTGATATGGTACCGGATGTGGTCGACCGGTTTACGACAAAGAAAGAGGACAAAATGACAGAGAAAGATGTGATGGATATCCTGGACTCTGATGAGGAGTCATAGGAAACTTATTACACGGTCATAAACAGGAAATAAAATGCATAAAATAAAGAAACAGACTTTTCGGAAGTGATGTCATGAAAAAGGTATGTGGTTTCGCGTTATTTTGGATGGCGCTGGGGATGTTTATCATGATGCTCCTTCCGAATCTGGTCTGGGGCGTGATCCTCACGATTGTCTTCCTTGTGGCAGGATACAAGCTGTTCTGCTGCTGAATTTCTAAACGAATATCTATATTATCAACATTTAGGCAGCCACGTTCAACGAGGCTGCTTTTGAATTTCCAGAAATCTCATATTGTTCCACATTTGCAAAACAAGTAAAATCAGTCTGGTCATATAACGACAAATCTTTTGAAAGGAATGAATCAGACTATGAGAAGAGTAAGAGCCTTGCTTGCGGCATTTATTACCATATGCGGACTCTTATTGGGAAGCATTGACGTGACTGCGGCAGGCGTGCAGGGAATGGAAATCCTGACAGATGATACTGCCGTGAGAAAAGGGCAGGAGATTACCCTTACATTTGCCCTTAAGGGATATGAGGAGATCAGGGAAGGCGTGAACGCGTTCAAGGGAACGCTGGAATTTGACTCGGATGTTTTTGAGAAGGCGGATGGGGAAGATTTTGCAGCGTTGAATTCCTGGGAGCGGCTGTATTACAACCCGGATAACGGACAATTTGTACTTATCAACCGGGCTGGAAGCATGGAAGACGAAGCGGTGTTCAGCCTCCGTCTGAAAGCAAAGGAGTCAATCCCTGCAAAAGAAGCCTTGATTACGGTAAAGGATCTCTCTGTTTCAGAGGGAAAAGAAGATCTGTATCCGGCAGACGGTTTCCTGAAGATCGATTCGATTACAGTGGAAACACCGGGAGAAGCGGAAACAGAAACGCAGGAACTGGAACTTGGTTCTGTCCGCACAGGAGATCCGTGGATTGGGAATGTGATATTTCCTGTAATACTTATCGCAGCCTTTCTGATTGCTGTGCTTTTGTTTATCTTCAGAAGAAAAAAGGATGCGGAGAAAAAGAAGGAACGGTCCCCGAGCGGGAAGAAAATTCTGACGGGGGTTCTTGTGTGCGGTCTGGCATCCGCCGCTATTCTCGGAAGCGTATCCGCTTATGCCGGGAAGGGTGATATGAACGACGACGGAAACATAGATTATTCAGATGTAGAGTTACTGCAGAAACATTTGATCGCGCTGGAGATTCTGGACGAGGATGGGCAGAAAAGAGCAGATATGAATTCTGACGGAAAGCTGACCGTCACAGACTTGTCTATGCTGATCCGCAGGATCGAGAAGAAAGCAGACTATGAGGTACATATATCTTCTGCTATGGAGCGGTTTTACTATGAGAAGCAGGAACAGGCAGAATTAAACTTCTATGCGGAAGTCTCCTGCGGAATGGAAGATCCTTGTGAGTCCACAATCGAGTCTGTGATCATCAACGGCACTGAGTATGAGGCGGCACGCCGGGAGGACAGCCAAGTATATACTGTGACGGCAGACACAGGAGACCGGTCCGGGGTAAAGGAGTACCACATTACAAAAGCCATCCTTGATAACGGGCAGGAAGTGTCTGTTGACTATACTGAACAGATCGATGTGTTGAAAAGCGCGCCTGAGGTTATGGATTTTCAAGCAGAAGAGATGACAGCTGCAGCGCAGATGAAAGTGTCTTTTGTCCTGAAAGACGACGATTCTGCTCTGTCAATGTCACAAATGAAAGTGGTCAGACAGTCTGACAGCAGTCTTTTCATGGAAAAAGACCTCCGGGCAGGGAAGAACGAATTCACCCTGGATCTGGAAGAGGGGACTGCCTATGACATTCACATCACAGCAGCATATAACAGGGATTCGGATGAACTGGAAGTAGAAGAAGATCATACAGGAACATTTTCAGTAAGCAAAGAAATACAGCTTAACATAGATTATCAGTTCCGTTTTGGCAGTATGAAGGTGAAAACCGCTGACGGGGTTCAGACAGACCGGTTCAGCCGGAATCAGCCTGTGATGCTCGCCTTTGAGACCGGAAACAGTACGGTGTATGAGCCTGAGCAGCTCATTGTGAACGGTGTCTCTTATCCGGTGAGCCGGACTGAAAATGGGGAGGCAGAAGAATATTATGTGATGCTGGACGGATTTGCAGAACATGGAGAGGCGCAGATCCGGGCTGAGAAACTGATTCTTTCTAATGGGAAAACCTTCGATCTGGGGGCAGATCAGGCGGTAGATGTCATGATCCTGAAAGCGCTTCCTGAAGCAGAAGGGCTGGAAGTACAGGAAGATGCAGAGAACGGGGTGTTCCGGGTGAAGTTCCATCTGTCAGACCCTGACAGCGCCCTGTCGGGACATAAGGCGGAGATCCAGAATTCTGCGGGACAGACTGTGGCAGAGATGGAATTTAAAGAAAGTGATCTGCCGGAAGATGACCAGAAGAAAAAGGTATTTGACAAAGAAATCCCGCTGGCAGATACCGGACTTACAGCGGCGTACACAGTACGGATTAAGGCGGACTGCGATCTGACTGCTGACAAGACAGAGACAGAACGGCAAAAAGTGCTGGCAGAGAAGACAGTTGCCGCCAAGCCGCGGATTCTTATCGCCGGCAGCCGGACAGACAGATCTTATGTGGAGAAAGGAGGCAGTGTAAATCTTTACTATGAGCTTTCCCACAATGTAGATGCGGAAATATCAGCTCTTGTGGTCAACAACAGAGAACTTACGGTCCGGTCCGGGCAGACAGGAATCTGGGAGGTGGAAGCAGCAGCGCCGGAAGAGGCAGGAGTTCATGCCTTTTCCCTTTCACAGGCTGTATTTGCGGACGGGACATCTGTCAGAGTCAGCGGTGAAACAACCGTGGAAGTCTTGAAAGATACGCCGGCAGTCAATGAGTTTACCTGGAACAGGACATCTCAGGATGAACTGGAAGTCCGATTCAAACTTGCGGACAAAGACGGTGCGCTTCAGGATGCCATAGTACAGATCACGGAGAAAGACGGCTCCGTCCTTGTGAGTGAGACAGTTTCTTCCGGAGAAAATAAGGTATCTGCGCCTCTTTCCATAAAGGAGAACTATGTTGTTACTGTGACTGCGGACTATGACAGAGACACGAATACACTGGATGACCAGTCCAATGCATTTACAGGCGAGCTGCTTTATACAGAGAATATCACAGTGTCTAAAGACGCGATTGAACTGAAAGACATTACAGATACCACGCTTTATTATGCCGGAGACGGCACGCCGGCAGAAGTGGATATACTGGACATCACAGGCGGGCTTCCGGATGACGTGGAGAATTATTATGCGTTCATCGAAATGGAGAGCATGCCAGACTTTTATGCCGGCATCCGCAGCTTTTGGCAGGATGAAGATACCGGCAGGGTATATGCGGAACTGGATCAGAACGATCTGGTAAGCTGCGAAATAGACGGAACGAAAAATGCAGGGTATGCGTTTCCTCTGGTGTACAGGGACGACGACGGAGAACATCCGCTGATCCGAAGCGCGGAAGAGCTGTTCCGCCGGATGGCGGCAGATCCGAAAGGGCGGCATGAACTCACAGAAGATCTGGATGCGTCAGGCGTTTCTACGGATGCTGCCGCGGTGGCAGGTACATTTACAGGCGAACTGGATGGAAACGGACATACCATCTATAACCTCCCGACCTCTCTTTTTGGAACCTTAAGCGGGGCCCGCATTCATGATCTGGTGATCGAGGACGCGGCAGTTACAGTCTCAAGAAGCGGTATCTTGGCAAATGTCATCCAGAACGGAAGCGTGATCGAGAATGTATTTATTACAGATTCTTCCATATCAAACGGCGTTGACGGGCTGGGCACATTTACGGGAAGGCTTGTAAATTCCACGATCAGAAAGAGTGCATCCGTGAATGTTTCTGTAAAAGGTCTCGTGGCAGTCGGAGGGATCGCCGGCAAAACAGAATCCGGTTCCCTGATCGAGAACTGTTATGTGACCGGAAAGGTCCAGGGAACTTATGACCATCCTTCACTGGGAGCAAGGACCGGCGGAATCAGCGGATGGCACGGCGGAGGAAGGATCAGCCGCTGCTATACCCGGGCGCAGATCATTGCTCCCGCCCTGAAAGGAAATGGCGGTATCATAGGCGGCCCCAATACAGGAGCTCCTGATATCAGGTACAGCCTGAGCATGAGCAGCGGCGCAGGATACAGGATTGCCGGATTTGACGTCCTGGATGATGTAACGGAAGTATATGAGTTCTCGGGCTCTGACAGTATTTCAAATATTACAGAAGATAATCAGGACAATGTGAAAGAGACTGATGCTGTCTATGACAAAAAATTCTATACAGACACGCTCGGATTTGATGACGGCATCTGGGAACTGGACGGGCTTGCATATGAAAAGCTCCCTTCCCTAAAAGACGCTCCCATGGAAGAAAATAACTACGGGATACCAAATTACACCAGTGTACTGAAACATGAAAAGTACCGCCCTGAACGTGAGAAGGCTTATTTAAATATGGCGAAAATGATGCCTCTGGCTGATACTCGCATGTGGGTGGAATACGGAAACCTTCTGTCGGATGGAGACCTGTTTGCCGCCAAAATCGTTGATTTCGTCCTTCCTTTGAACGCGGACAATTCCATTATATCCGGCATACGAAGGGATAATCCGGGCGAAGTTGAAAAGATCCGCGTCGTGTTCGATGACGGGACAATGCAGGAATACCCGGTCGCATTTGACAAACTTGTCGGAGGGCTGGCAGCCGTTTATCAGGTGGATGGGCTGGAATTAAAGTACCAGTTCCACAATTATGCATCAGATATCGATGCGGCGTTTCTGGCAGAAACAGCGCAAATGGCGTCAGCATATGACTATGCGGCCGACATGGGGGCGCTGACGCCGGAGGAAGAGAGCCGTCTGTATACAGACTACTATAACGAAAGCGTAAACGGCAGGATGGAAGATCTGCTGTACAGGCTTTTCGCATCAGGGGATCAATATCCGACCTACTGTAATAATCCGGCGGTCCGGGCGCTTGCGGCAGAGCGTATGCGGGACGAAGAGATGCTGAAGCGGATGCTTTATGCTTATAATTACTACGATAAGTGGTACCGCATCGATTACGCAGGGGTCCTCTTAAGTGATCTGATGTTTTTTAACGGAGAAATGCTGGCGGATGGCATGACAGCTGAAGCCCTTACAAGCCATCTGCTGTCTGCGGGAAACGGGCAGCGTGACACGAACAGGACAATTAACTTCTATAACAATGTGCTGAAAAATTATACAGGGAAACCGCTGACAGATTTTCTTGGCGGGCTTGCAGGCAGTATAGCAGGGTACAGCGATGCCAATGACTGGTTTGCAGACAGCTTTGACGGACTTCTTGTTGAAAAGGAAGCGCAGGGCGATGAAGGGAAGATCCGGTATCGGATGTGGGACAATTTAAGCGGACTTGAAGATGGAAGAAAGAGCATTGTCCTTCATATTCTTACGGCGCCGCAGGAGGATATGTACCTGATCTCTGTTCCGTCCCAGTTCATTATCGGCAGCATGAACCGATATCCGGACTATCTGAATAAAGACGGACAGGAACTCGAGCGGATGCGCCGGACAGCGGAAGCTTATGCCGAGAAGATGGGGATTTTTTACGGGGTATCCTCACAGTGGATGGATGGCGCGGAAAAGCAGCTGAACAGTTTTGTAAATATTCAGTATGATACACGCTTAAGCTTTCCGGAGAGTAATGCGGCATCCGCAGGCGCACAGGAAAAAGGGCAGACGAGAGATCCGGTCATGAAATGGGTTTATGAGGCAAATGAAATGCTGAATGCCCTGAACGGCAGCGCCGCCGTGGCAGACGGAAGGATTGTGATCTGGATGTGGTCTGAAGCGCTCGGCACCAGCGATTATACATTCTTTACTTTCAGTCATGAGACCGCCCATAATCAGGATGGCAGATACTTTTATGGCGGGGCAGGGAGAAGGAACGGTACCGGGGCCGAAGCACATGCGGACGGAAATATTGCCCAGGAAATGCGGGACGGCGCGATGGTATTCAATATCTCAAAGAATATGGACATCGGAACCGAAATGACCAACAATTTCAGTTATGAGAGGATCAATTCAAAAGAAAAGATCCACAGTTATTACCGCAAGATGTTTGAAACTGGCTATGTGCTGGATTATCTGGCGGCGCAGGCATTCCTCAAACTCACTCCGCAGCAGCAGGCAGCGGTGGCGGTGCAGGCAGAACATACCCCGGGCGGGACATCATCCATGTCTACGGTGTATAAAGAACTGACTGCAGAAGAATTTGCCGCAATGGATCTGAAGAATATGAAGGATCTCTGGGAAAACCGGATTTCTGTCCGGAACGCGGCATCCTATCCGGAAAGGGTAGGAACGGCGACAGATGGAAGCTACGGTTTTGAGTCGTTCTACACCATGAACTGGTATCAGTCCCATAACGATGACGGATCGCCGGATACCCATTCCTTTAAAAGGCTGGGGCAGGAAATGCTGGGGCTCGCCGGTTATGAGAAAGGTTATATGATCTATATGTCCGGTCTCAGTGAAAATGACCTGGATGCTCTGCAAAAGATCACCGGAAATCCGGATATTACATGGAAGGAGTACAAGCTGGGACGTTACCGGGCCGTAGAGGAGAAACTGGCACAGATCCCATATTTTAATCCAGATACAGTAATAGAGCAGTTTAAAGCGGCGTTTGAACAGGATGCGGCAGGCGGAAACCGTTCTTCATGCATTGAGACAAAGAGAATGCTTTATGGCATGGTGAAACGTGTGACAGGGGATTTCAGTGACGGAAGCATTTATAAAAGCCCGAACGTGGTCACGGTTGCCACGGCGGAGGAGCTGATCCGACATGCAGAGCAGAACCCGTACGGGTATTACAGGCTTGAAAATGATATTGATTTCAGCAGGATCACTGCGTCCGGCGGAAGTTATATCCCGGGCAGGTTCATAGGGGTTCTGGACGGAAACGGAAAGAAACTGACCGGAATGCAGTACCCGTTGTTTGGAGATCTTCAGTATGGACTCGTGAAAGATCTGACGATTCAGGATCCGTCTTACGAGGCGGACGCGCAGGCGCTGCTGGCAGTAAAAACAAAGAAGGTGACCCTTGGGAATGTATGCGTGGAGGGCGCTGATATGTCTCTTCCGCTGGTGAAGACGAAAGCCGAGGGCTACTATGAGTATGGGGATATGACCGTGACTATCGGAGAAAAAAAGATCGCGACACCGGAAGAACTCCTTGCCATCGGCGAATCTCCCGCAGCGTTGAAAAAGAAATATATCCTGGAAGCGGATATTGATTTAAGCGGCGCTGCGGCAGGCAGCTTTGCAGTGCCGGGCACATTTTCGGGAGAACTTGACGGAAACGGATTTACCCTGTCCGGTCTGAACGCTGTTCTTTTTGAAAAACTGGACGGGGCACAGGTGTCTGATCTTGTCATTGAAGGCACAACTCTGACATCGAATGCTCAGAAAGGGGCGCTTGCCAATGAAATAAAGAATTCTGTGATCGAGAATGTGCAGGTAAGAAACCTGACCATTAAGAATAATACCAATCAGGTCGGAGGACTTGCAGGACTGATATCAGGAAGTACGGTAAAACGAATAACCGCTGAAAATATATTTATCAAAGCAAGCGATACCATCGGCGGGATCGCCGGGCAGTTCGACGGGACGATCCTGTCAGACTGCGTGGTCACAGGAGAGATCGAAGGAACGATACGGCATCCAATGGGCACCCGGATCGGCGGCATGACAGGATGGCTCGGAAACGGGATCATAAGGAACTGTATTGCTAAAATAGAGATCACGGCACCAGACCGAACCGGAAACGGAGGTCTGATCGGAGGACCGCAGAATGGGAACGTCACGGTTGAGAGCTCCGTAAGCTTAAGCACCGGAGCGAATGCAAACCGCATTTCCGGGTGGAATGTTCTTGGAACCGCAAGCAGCGCGTATGAGCTGGACAGTTCGGACAGCCAGAGCAATATCAATGAAACGAATGCTGACCGGATCTTCCCGGTATCACAGCAGCAGGCAGCGGAAAAGGCATTTTATTTAGAGACGCTGGGCTGGAGTGAAGAAGTATGGGATTTTGACGGTCTGGCGGCGGGAGGACTGCCGGAATTACGGAGGTGATTTTCCGGTTGGCAGTCTTTGTGAAAGATGCAGAATTTAAAAAGGCTGCATACAAATCATAATTCATATCTTGACATATTAATCCTACATGTGTAGTATATATAAAGTATTACATATGTAGGATTAATATTTGCTATCAAAAACTAAAATGAAAAGTGGACATATAAATAAAATTTCAATGATACTGGGTATTTTAATTTAAATTGAAAAGAGATATGAGAAGAAGAACGAGAAGAAGAAAAAAGCGAAATGCAAAAGGGATGTGGATTCTGAACTGCTGCCTTCTGATTTTATTTTCTATACTGATCGGGGGCGCTATATGGTGGGACTTGAGAGAGGATCAGAAGACAGATGGGAGGCAGGCGGAGAAGGTAAAGCCTTTGACGATTGAGACCGCTGAACCGGTGATAGAGCCGGATCTGACTGAGATTTACAGTGAATCAGGAATTGTTGTCAGGCTGAAGGACGGGAAGGTGATGACACAGTTTAATCAGAATGAACGGATATTCCCCGCGTCGCTGACAAAGATTATGACCTGTATAATTGCCATTGAACATATAGAGGATCTTGAGGAAACTGTAGTCATCAGCCCGGAAAGATATAATGAATTGTATGTTCAGGAAGCGTCTATGGCAGGATTTTTACCCGGAGAAGAGGCGAGAGTAATTGATCTGCTGTATGGGAGCATGCTTCCCTCCGGCGGAGAATGTTCGTCGGCTTTAGCCGAGTGCGCAGCAGGTTCAGAGGAAAAGTTCGTGGAGCTGATGAATGAAAAAGCAGAACAATTGGGAATGAAGGAAACACATTATGTGAATGCAACGGGACTGCATGATGACAGACAGTATTCCACTGTAAAGGATATAAGCCTGCTGTTACAGTATGCGCTGGGAAATGATATCTTTCGGGAGATCTTCTGTACAAAGGCATACGCAGTGCTTCCAACGCCGAAGCACCTGGATGGCTTCGTTTTCCAGAGCAGCATGTTCAGTCTCAGGGATGACTGGACTCTGGAGGAAGGAGAGATCAAGGG
>ERZ1643251.4175-NODE-4175-length-12774-cov-14.819876_pt1 | contig 12774 bp, 9 predicted proteins | sample MGYA00579261_ERZ1643251 | MGnify/ENA primary metagenome ERZ1643251 (study PRJEB29033, sample SAMEA4952267) | chicken gut metagenome | biome: Broiler Chicken; feature: Gastrointestinal Tract; material: Caecum | place: Ireland | collected 2018 | study: Broiler... | reverse complement strand
ACAATGATAACCATATAAGGAAGGATTTTTCGATCCTTCAGATATGGCAATGCAAACAGCATAATGGAAATCGCAAGCTCCTGACGCAGCGTACACATCGAATAACCAAAGAAACCAAAGCTGATATAAACAAAAACGCTGAACCAGATCGAACACGATTGCTTATAGATGGTGATGGCACGCGGGATAATGATAAATACGGGAATTAACGCCATATAAATGGCCGCATCCTTTGTCACAAGGGAAAAAAGATAGGTCAAAAGGCTAAATCCCGGTTCAAAGCGGTAAATGTTATTTGGAGAAAATAAAAACGAAAAGGGGTTTTGGCTGACTATCTCAAAATAAGCCTGATAGGTTGGATAATCGACGCCGACCATTGAGGACCGCAGCAGCACCATCAAGCACATCACAGCGGTCATTGCATATAAATACCAAAGATTCGCCGTGCGTGACGGTTTCCATTCGCAAAGCAGCAAGCCCCCGGCGCCGGCGGCCGCTAACAAAACAATATATGGGAGCAATCCGCATCCTCCATTCATTGAATCGTCCGTTTCGGACATGCTTTCAAGGTCTGTAAAGGTTTTTCCCCTTATCATCCGTCAGTCAGGCTGTTCAGACAAATAAAAGGGCGCAGTCAAAAGCGGTTCCCTGTACATGTACCGTAACAAAGAAAACGCCGCAACTATTTTTTCCTGATTACAGCAAAAAAATCACAAGCCTTGAAACTATGTCCGCAAGAAAAATATTCGCTCCCTCTCTGCGCGCCCCGCGCGCAAAGAGGGAGCGAACCCAACCGCACATGTACAAGCGGAATTTCCGCTTGTACATGTGCTTTATTCGCCGAGACAGCTTTTTATTTGTCGGTCAGGGGCGCATCGGTAATAATGAGGCTGCCGCCAAACGGAGCCGTCACATGCGCGTAACCATTGACATCAACAAAGAAGTTCGGAGCCGCAACACGTGTATAAACGTTTGTAGCCCTGTCATAGGAATAAACAACGATTGTGTTGGTATTCAGCGCGGAAAGATCCAGCTTGGCGCAGAACTCGGCGTTCACACCAGCCAGCGGACTTACCTCGCCGTAGGAAACAACGACGATGTCGTTTGTAAAGTACTTGTTGAACTTGTCAAGTACGCTCTTAACAGCCCTGTCGGTCACATCGCAGGAAACCGTCGTGTTGACGGACGCTGTAACGCCTGCCAGATCAGCCGGATCAAGCGTGATACGGGTAATGACCTTACCATTGACAACCTTGTCAATGTTGATTGTCAGGCTGACGCTGACGCCTGAATTTGCTTCAGCAGCAGCAACCGCGTCGTTAATGGCTTTGATGGCCTCAGGAGTCAGGCTGCTCACGTTATTGAAGGTAACAGAGGCGTTCGCGCTGCTCTGGCCAGCGGCCTGCGCATCAGCGATCGCTGCCGCCGCCGCATCAGAAGCAGCCTTGGAAGCCGCCGCCGTGCTCAGGGTTTTAGAAGCGCCGGTATTGGTCTTGTCGCTGACAATACCAAGCTTGGAGCCGGAAGACGAACTGCCGCCGCCGCCGCCGCCGCCATTAACAATACCACTGTCCTGAGGATTACCGCTGTCCTGGCTTCCGCTATCCTGCGAATCCTGTACAGCAGGGCTGGTACCCTCTGCCGCACTGACCATGACCGCGCAGCTGAAGAGCATGCAGACAGCCAAAATCAGCGCCAATGCTTTTTTCATCGTTAATACACTCTCCTCTTTTTTCGATCTTGGAATCGAAATAGATTTTTTATGTCATCACCTTCCACGGGCGACATGACATCATTTTGATATGTAAACATCTGCACGCACAAAAACCTACAAGAATTATTGGTTCATTTCTGTACGCATCCCCGCAGTCTTTTGGTATATTTTTCATTATAAGATTCCAGCAACTTCTTGTCAAGCAATTTTCGTCACATATCGAGCACATCGACGTATAATTGAACGTATTGATTGATAAAAGATTTGGAAGAAATGACAATATATTAGGGGAGTTTTTACAAAATCAGACAAAATAGGCGAGCCGGCCCACAGGCCGGCCCGCCAATGGCTGGAGACTATACAAATTGAAGAAGGCATTTATTTTGTGCTGACGCGTTCATTTGACAAAATATAAGTTGTCAGCGTCCTTGTTTGAAGTTCAAATGTATCATCATCTTCATTATACGTAACCGTGCGTGTGATATCACGCAGCTTTCCCTTGCTGTCCGCCGTATAAATATAGACATCGTCCGGGTCGATATCGCTGTCAAACGGATTGTTGAGCGCCAGCGTTGCCCGGCCGCTGGCAGGGATTGCTGCGGCTGTAAATTTGCGGATCACCGCGTCCGTGTTGTGGAATTTCGAACTTAAAGAGCTGGGCCATTTTGTCGACATGGCCGCATAAAATTTGGAAGGGTTGCTGTTCGCTTTATAGGTCAGCGTTGCATACGTGTCGCTGCCTTCAAAAACAACCTCGTTGGTTACATTTTTTTCCGGGCGAATAGTAACGCCCTTGTTGCCGACGGTTACGCTCGCGCTATCGCCGTCCTCCTCTTGATTTCCGACATACAGGGTTCCGGTCAGCGTCAATTTATCGCCGGATTTACCATTAAAAAACTGTGTGTAGCGTGTCACGCCGTTTTCCGTCACTTCGTCGTTTTTTGTGTCGGTGCGCTTTCCATAACAGAGCACAGCCGGCTTGCGCGCGGTAAATGTCACAGAAAATTCGATCTTCTGTTCATCCACGCCCGTCATGTCGTTGAGCTCCAGCGCAATATAGCTGTTGCGCTGATTCGTATAAAACTGAGCGTAATCATTGCTTGTGGGATTCTGTTGATTGGGGACATAAATTGTATTTTTAGAGGAATTTGTCAGCTTTTTTTCAACAACCTTGATCGATTTGATCAGCTTGGAGTTTTTTTCCTTTCTTGTGGAAATACGCACATCCTTTGATGAATCCGCCCAATCGGCAAGCGTCACGGGCAGGGTAAAATACACCGTTTGTCCCGGCTGGGCCGTATCCCCGATGGAAAATTGCCCGCCGTCTTCATTCAGCGGATTTCCAGTAATATTCGTAATTTGATAGGTGCGCGCGCCCTGATCGATGGCAAACGCCGGCATTTGAAGCGACAGGACAGCCGCGGCCGACAAAATACCTGCAAGTATTTTTTTCATGATGCTTTCTCCCTTTTTCTTGATGGGTCTGGATACGCCCTCTGTATAAAGAGTGCGTTTATATGGAAGAATTACTGCATATTATTTTCCTTTTTTATTTGGCCTGTGATCTTTATACGCCGGGCGGCTTTAGCGCGCGACCCGTGCACGGTCACAGCGGCGCCGGAAGCTATAGCTTCCGGCGCCTTCGCGCGGCTTTCCGAAGCGCGTCGGCTGCCCCGCTGTTCGCGGCACATCTGACTAAAGTTTTTTAGCATACCTTTTTTTCAAAAAAGGTATGCTGACAGCTGCGTAATGAAAGGGATAGTCAAAATGGAAAACAGCGTGGTAACGGCGACCAGCCGCGCGCCGAGCGCGGCGTCCGCGCCGCAGCGCGCAGGCATCATCACGCAACTGATCGCCGTGGGACAGGCGCTCGCAATCATAATTCCAAGCGAAACCGTTTTTGCTCCATCAAACCAGGAAGGTACGCGCAGCGCCACAAGCACAGCCAGCATCAAAAGCGGCAGAATCAACAGCCGCATCGCGGCCGTGAGCCACAGGCGGGGATCGTTAAACAACGTTTTCGGATCAACCTCCGCAATCAAAATTCCTGTGATAATCATCGGCAGCGGCGTATTTAATCCCGCAAGATATCCCATCGCATCGTGCAAAATACCAGGCAGCCGGATGCGCAGCAAAAACATCGCCGCGCCAAGCAGCGCTGCAACAACGCATGGCGTCAGGAGAAATTCGCGCGGCTTAACCCGGCGCGTCCGCCGCAGAATCATCACGCCGTGCGACCATATGTAAAGATTGAACACCGCAATATAAACCGCCGCAACCAGCGCGCCAAGCTCGCCCATGACGGCGCTCATCAGCGGAATTCCCATAAAGCCGCAGTTTGAACAGATTGCGGACAGCCGGCCCACAGAATCATAATCATTGCGCATTCCCCTGAACACAAGCTTTGTAACCGGAATGGACAAAAGGTGAAATACTGCCGCCAACAGCGCAGTTGCTGCGATCAACAAGCCCAGTTCTGGTTCAAAATCGCGCTGAAACGATTGTATCAGCAGCGTAGGCGTGACGATTAACAGCACAAAGCCCGAAAACTGCCCGGCCGATACTTCCGAAACGATGCCGCGCTTGCGGATAAAAATCCCAACGCCGAGCAGTATAAACATTACGGCAACCTGTTCTGCCAATTTCAGCGCCATTCTTCACCAATTCCTTTCCAGGGCTTGTTTAAAAATAGAGAAATTTTTGGATTTTTCAAACCGCCCCTGGCGCGCGATTGCGCCCTTTTATCTTATTCCGCAAGCTCCGCCCATTCCTCGATAAGAGCGTTGAGCCGCTCTCGCGTCTGTTCGAGCTGCGCGCAGACTTCGGACACCTTTTGATAGTCGCTTGATATCTCAGGCGCGGCCAGTGAAGCCTGAAGCCGTTCGATCTCGTACTCGTGATCAGAAATCGCCTGCTCGACTTCGATCAGGCGATTTTTACGGCGGACCGCTTCGGCGCGCTGCTTTTTGCTGCGATGATATTCGCCGGCAAAGCTTCCCGCCGGCGCGGGGCGCGCCGCCTGTTCCGGCGCTGCCGCGGGAAAGCCCGCGGCCGGCGCGCCGGGGCGGCGCGCCGCAAGGTATGCGTCATAACCGCCCTTATAAAGCGTAAAACCTTCCTCCGTCATTTCAGCGATGCAGGTCGGCATCCGCGAGAGCAGGTAGCGGTCGTGCGAAACGGCGAGAATCGTGCCTTCATACCGCATGAGCGCCTGGTCGAGCACCTCGCGCGTGGCCAGGTCGAGGTGGTTTGTCGGCTCGTCGAGCAAAAGGACGTTGCCCTCCTCATACATCATGATCGCAAATTTCAGACGCGCCTTTTCACCGCCGGAAAGCATTTCAACCCGCTTATAAATCGTCTCGCCGGAAAAGCGCAGGTTCCCAAGCATTGTGCGCACATCGCGCTCATAAGCCGCCGGGAACCGATCCCACAGCTCGGCAAGCGCCGTTTTGCCCGGATGCAGGTCAAGCTGTTCCTGTTCAAAATAGGATACCTTCACATTGCGGCCCCAACGAATTGAGCCGGCCTCCGGCTTGAGCCGCCCGAGCAGGGCCTTTAAAAAGGTCGATTTGCCCACGCCGTTGCGGCCGACAATCGCTATTTTTTCGCCGCGCATCAGGTCAAAATCCACAGTTTGGCACAATATCCGTCCACCGGCCGCGCCGCCCGCGCGCAGCGTCAAACCCGCGACATGCAGCACGTCCTTGACCGGCTCCTGCTCAAAATGAAAGGCGATGCGCGCCGGCGCCGGCGGAGGCGGCGGACGGTCGAGCGGCTCCATGCGCTCAAGCTGCTTTTCACGGCTGCGCGCCATCGCAACGGTCGAAGCGCGCGCTTTGTTGCGCGCGATATAATCTGTCAGCTTTGCGATATTCTGCCGCTGCATCTCATATTCCTTGACAGCGCGTTCATACGCCGCCTCGCGCGTATGCATATACTTTGTATAGTTGCCGCGGTAGGCTGTCAGGCGCAGATTAGCCACATCCCAGATGCGCGTGCAGACCTTATCAAGAAAATAACGGTCGTGTGAAACGACTATGAGCGCCCCGCGCCACGCCTGAAGATACTCCTCCAGCCATTGCAGCGTTATAAAATCGAGATGATTTGTCGGCTCGTCGAGCATGAGCACATCCGGCTCGTCAAGCAGCAGCTTTGCCAGCGCCAGACGCGTCTTTTCGCCGCCCGAAAGCGTACCGCAGACGGTATCCTGATCACGGCCGCCAAACCCCATGCCATTTAAAACCGTATTGATTTTGACGTCGATGTTGTAGCCGTCGTTTGTCTCAAAATAGGATTGCAGGCGGCCGTATTCCGCGGACAAAGTTTTATAATCGCCGCCCGCGCGGTCCGCAAGCGTTTCCATCTGCGCGGCCAGACGTTTGGCCTGCTCCTGCGCGTCGAGCAGGGGGCGGAATACGCCGCGCATTTCCTCGCGGATGGTGTTTGCGCTTTCAATCCCGCTGTTTTGACGCAAAAAGCCGATGCGCAGGCCGCCGCGCACGGCGCGTTCGCCCTCGTCGGGCGCAAGCGAGCCGTCAAGCACGTTTAAAAGCGTCGATTTGCCCGCGCCGTTGACGCCGACAAGGCCGATGCGGTCGCCCTCCTCCACATTTACGGAGACGTTCATAAATATAACCTTATCGGCAAATAATTTACTGACATGATCCAGACTGATGAGCATACGTTCCCCTCTCCCCCGCGCTCATTCGTCCCCGCCAAGCAGGGCTGCCGCGTCCGTTTCCGGCAGCTCGCCGACCTGCGCCAAACGCCGGCGGATAGCGCGTGTGCGCACGCCGACAAGCTTGTCAAGCTCGCTGCCCGCCTGTTCCAGACGCTGCTGCGTCGTTTCAAGCACGTCGCCGAAGCGGTTGAATTCCGTTTTGACTGCGCCGAGCACCTGCCAGACCTCGGCCGACCGCTTTTGGATCGCCAACGTTTTAAAGCCCATCTGCAGGCTGTTAAGCAGCGCGGCCATGGTCGTCGGTCCCGCGACAACCACCTTGTAGTCTCGCTGGAGCTGTTCGACCAGGTCAAGCTGGAGCACCTGTGCATACAGGCCCTCAAACGGCAGAAACATGACTGCAAAATCGGTCGTATGCGGCGGGTCGATGTATTTATCGCGGATATCGCGCGCAAACGCCTTGACGCGTGTCTTTAACAGCCTGGCCGCCTCGTCGATTGCTTCGCGGTCGCCCAGATCATACGCCTGCGTCAATTGTATATAAGCGTCGGCCGGAAATTTCGCGTCAATCGGCAGATAGACGGGCGTCTCCCCATCCCCCGGCAGGACCACGGCAAATTCAACCGGGTTGCGGCTGTCGCGCCGCGTCGCAACGTTCGTTTCATATTGACCGGGCGCAAGGATATCCTCCAAAATCGCGCCGAGCTGCACCTCGCCGAGAAGGCCGCGCGTTTTGACGTTCGAAAGCACCTTTTTCAGGTCCCCAACTCCAGCCGCAAGCGTCTGCATTTCGCCCAGGCCCTTGTATACCTGCTCAAGCCGTTCGCTCACCATTTTAAACGATTGTCCAAGACGCGTTTCCAGCGTTTTTTCAAGGCGTTCGTCGACCGTTTTGCGCATCTGCTCAAGCTTTGCGGCGTTGTCCTCCTGCATCGCGGACAGCCTGTTTTCGACCGTCGAGCGGATGCCCGAAAGCTGCTGTTCATTCTGCGCCATGAATTGGGCGAACCGGCCGTCAATGCCGCGCGTCAGCTCCGCAACCGTTTTCTGCAGGCTGTCCTGCCGGATTGAAAGTTCGCGCGATTGCTGCTGCTGACCGGCAGCCAGCGTCCGCCCGAGCGATTCGACCGCTTCCATCGCCGCCCGGCTGCTCTCCTGGCGCGTTTGGCGCGCTTCCTCCGACAGCGCCGTGCGCTGCCGGTCCAGCGCGTTATAAAGGCCGTCCATATCGGTCCTTCCATTGCCGGCCGCTTTGGCGGCTAAAATGGCCGCGGCTGCGGCCGCCAATAAGGAAAAGAGCGTCAGCAGCAGCAGGATAAAAAGAAAGGGTTCCTGTGGCATGATGTTTCCTCCAAAAAGAATGCCCGCGCTGCGGGCGTTTCGTATTTTTTTTTACCGGCCATGATTATATGGCGGCTGCAAAGGGCACAGCCGTTTGTACTGCGCATATTATAGCATAATTTTTCCGCCAGGCAAAGCTATGTTTTTGCGCTGAAAACCGGGGGCCTCCCTTTTGTAAAAGGAGGCCCTTTTTAATGATTGATACAGTACTTACATTACTTACAGTACCTACAAACGGTGGATTCAGGCTGAAAAACTGGGCAAAATCCCCTTTGGTACGCTGTTTTGCAGGGATCTTGGTGTTTGTGTCACGGTGGTCGGTTTCGGTTTGTATGGTGGTCGGTTTTGGTTTGTACGGTGGTGTGATTCGGTTAGTTTGGTGGTGTGATTCGGTTTGTTTTGCCGGTTGGAAGTTATGTTATACTGGTTACAGGCTGTTTAAGGTTTGTTCCATTCATTTTTTTATGTATGAATTGAAGCGAAAATCGATGAAAACAGAAGATATTGTGAGGTCATTTGTTTTTTAGAAAAAAGGTACTCAGTTTCGGTTAGTGTGTACCAATATGTGATCAGCTTCCCTTTTTCGATCTTTTACAGCGTTTGCCTGTCCTGGATTGACATGAATTTTACGCTGCTTTTCCAGAAATGGATTTGATTATAAGCGTTAGAATTCGGCTGAAAAATTGTGTAAATGGACGATAAATTGAAAAATTCTTTTGATGGTACCCAGTTTCGGTTAGCTTGTCACTGGCTTGTCACCATCGCGTGTTTCTGGTTGGATGCCGGCGAAAATATTGGCCGCCAACAAAATCTGCGTTCAGCCGCATAGCGTCTGTCACAGATTTTGCTTGGGGCAGGCGAAGCAGCCTGCATAAATACTGAAACCTGTCCTGCTGTTGGCGGCACAGCCGATTAAAGTTTTTTGGCTTACCCTTTTTTCAAAAAAGGTAAGTTTCAAAAAAACGGGAAAATCGGGGATTTCTATACGCAAGGTATTTGCTTTACGGGGTTTTTGTCGGATTTTCGTTATAATGATGGGCTGCATAAACAAAAGAATTCAGCCGATAACGGGTGATTGAACGAGATAATCTCTCTAAGGTTCTTAAAAGGTACTCAGTTTCGGGTAGTGGTACCATTTAAGAAAATACGGATTGTAAAAAGTGATGGAAACGCTTGATTTGCACACAAAATAAAAAGATGTGCAATGGTTTGAATTCCGACAAAAATAAAAGAATTTGAGAGATAAATCGTTATTTAAATAATAAAAGGTACCCAGTTTTGGATAGTGGGAACTGATCTGCGGGACTGTTGTCTGTAAAGGTTCGGCGCTTTTCACAGTCAGACGCCGAGAAGCTTTTTTAAAATATCATTGACAAGCTTGCTGTCAGTCACCTTTTGGGCAACGGCCGCCCGGTGCAGCGCGTCAATGACGGCCGCGTCGAGATAAAATGTTTTGTTCTTTGCGCTTCTCCCCTCGTCGCGCACGATGAATGCGGTCAAATCGACTGCCGGCGCGGCCTTCGCGCTTTTCGAACGCGCTTTCGGCTGTGCGGGAAGCGGCTGCGGCTCCCGGCTGCCGCTGTCCGCCGCGGGTGGCTCCGGGTGTTCCGCCTGGGCTGCCGCGCCGCTGTGCATATCCTGAAGCGGCGTATCCGCCGCTGTGCCGCCGGGCGCAAAGGCGCCCGGCGCGGTGGAGGCTGGCGCCTGCCGTTCCCCTTCCGCCTGCCCGTCCGGATGCTGCCGGCGCTCCTTGGCCTGGCGTTCCAATACGCTTTTCGTAAACTTGTTTGCCATGAGTATGCCCCCCTGAATGCAGTTTGATACATGGCGCGGGCCATTCGTCCGGCGAATAGACGCGCGCATAGGTTTTCTGTTCGCTGCCTCTATTATAGGATATTTTTTTCGAACATTTCGTCGACAAGCGACGCAATCGCATCGCAGCCTTTGGAACGCAGGTCGTAAAGCGAGATCGGTATGGCGGCCAGTTCGCTTTCTGTGATGCGCACGTTGCGCGGGATAACTGTCTGGAACAGCAGCGCGCGCAGGTCCTCTACGTCGGGCGAGGTGCGAAGATATTCGAGGAAATCTGTTGACAGCTTGTTGCGCTGGTCGTAATCGTTGACGATGAAGCCGCGGATATTGTCGGCGCGGCGCAGGCGGCGGCGGGCGTCCTCCCACAGCGCGATGAAAAGCTGCGCGCCTTCGATGGCGTTCATGGAAACGTCGCTGACAAGCAGCACGGCGTCCGAGGCGAGAAATGCGTTTTGGTTGACGATCGACATGCTTGGGTTGGTGTCGATGAAAATATAGTCGTAGGCATCAAAAAATTCCCGGTTGTCGGCCAGATAGTTTGAGAGGATCTGTTCGCGCCCGGCGACGGATGCTATTTTCAGCTCCGCTTTGTGCAGGAAGATCGACCCGGCGATCATATCGAGCTGCGGCAGGCGTTCGATCGGCTGGCGCACGACGAGCGCCTGCGGGTCGGGCTGGTCGGTTTCGATGTTATATATATCGTATGTTGTGAGAAGATCCGCGCTTGTGCGGTCGATGCCCATGTTGTTTGTCAGATTGCCCTGCAAATCGGAATCGATGACGAGCACGCGCTTGCCAAGCTGCGACACAATGCCCCCGATGTTAAAGCAGAGCATTGTTTTGCCGACGCCGCCCTTGAGCGTTCCAAAGGTGATGATTTTTGCCATGGCCAAAGCCTCCAATAGATTCGTTATTGTATAAACGATTCAATTATTTAGGACAGTATACCATACAATCGCTGTGATATGCAAGCATATAATGTCGATTGTATGCGTAAATACAGTGTTTTATACAATTGAAAATATATTAAAATATACATTTTTTATTAAATAAGCCATTAGATAACATAATATATTTTAACATATAATATTTAATAGAGAAACAAATGCATTAGTTAATATAATTTATATTAGAAAAACAATTATATTGTCGAATAGAAAAGTGAATATGCTTGCGATTCAATCCGCGGATATGATAGGATATAAATTAAGGAGATGATCACATATGCAATGGGACGAGCGATTTCTAAACGAGCTGCGCGCGCTGCTGCCTGAATATATGGCTCAGAAGCGTATCGTGGTCGGCGCGCGCGGGAAAAAGCTGATCCACTGCATCAATCCCGAACACCGCGACAGGACCCCGAGCATGTCGTACCATCCCCAAAGCCGGCGGCTGCATTGTTTTGGGTGCGGGGCCAACTACGACCTGTTTGACGTGATCGCGATGGACTACCCAGACTGCGACAGTTTCCCGCGCCAGGTCAAAATGGCGTGCGAGCTGTTTGATATCCCGCTGCCGGACAATGCGCCCGCGTCAAAGCCCAGCGTGCGCGCCGTCAGGCGCGCCGCCGCGCAGCCGGCGCGCCTGACGGCCGATTATACGGACATGGTCCGCGCGGCTGTCGCCGAGCACGGAGCCGGCGGGAGCTATTTCACAGCGCGCGGCATCCCGCGCGCGCTGTGCGAGCGGTACAGCCTTTACGAAGCCGGCGGCCGTGCCTGGATGCCCGTTTTCCTGGATGGGAAATGCACCTGCTACTGCGCCCGCGCTGCCAGTGACAATATAACGCCGCGCTATAAAAACAGCCCCGGCGCCATGGACATATTTAACGCCGGTTATCTGACCGGCGAGGGAAAGGGCGGCGCCCTGTTCATTGCAGAGGCGATCCTTGACGCGCTGTCGATTGAGGCGTGCGGCTATCGTGCCGTCGCGCTGTGCGGCGCGGCGAACGTGGGGAAATTTCTGTCGCTGTGCGCCGCGCACCCGGCGGCCGCCGCCGGGTATACGCTGGTTGCGGCCGGCGATATGGACGCGGCCGGCGAACGTATGAACCGCTCTTTAAAGGAGGGACTGGAGGCGCTCGGCCTGTCATGCGCGGTTTTGCAGCTTCCGGGCGGCGCGAAGGACGCAAATGAGCTGCTGCTTTCCGACCGGGCGGCGCTTGCGCGGGCGCTGGCGGAGTCCGCCGGCGCGGAGCAGGCCGCCTATGCGGCCGAAAGCGCCGCCCGGTCGCTTGAGGCGCTGCTCGACGCATCCCTGCGCCGCGCCAGCCGCCGCGCCTGCCCGACGGGGTTTGCGGCGCTCGACGATGCGCTTGACGGCGGGCTGTATGCGGGGCTGTATATTATAGGAGCGATTTCATCGCTCGGCAAGACGTCGTTTGTCCTTCAGATCGCCGATTATATCGCCGCTCATGAAACGGATGTGCTCTTTTTTTCTTTGGAGATGAGCAAATTTGAACTGATGGCAAAGAGCTTATCGCGCCTGACCTATCAACTCGACGCGCCGGCCGGACACATGCGCGCGTTTACCGCGCGCCAGGTGCTGCGCGTCGATCCGGATATGCCGCTTGAAAAAAGCATGCTGCTCAATGAGGCGCTGGGCGAATACCGTACCGCCGCCGAGGGGCTGTTTATCTGGGAAGGGCTGGCGGACATCGGCGCGCGTGAAATTCGTGAGCGCGTACAAAAGCATATTCAGATCCGCGGCTGCAAGCCGGTCGTTGTAATCGATTATTTGCAGATCCTCAAGCCGGACGACCCGCGCGCGACCGACAAGCAGAATACCGACCGCGCCGTTGTCGAACTCAAGCGCATCAGCCGCGATTTTGATCTGCCGGTGCTGGCGATATCGAGCTTTAACCGCGAAAATTACCGCAATGCCGTATCGATGGAAGCTTTCAAGGAAAGCGGAGCGGTTGAATATTCATCGGACGTCCTGCTTGGGCTGCAACTGGCCGGGGCAGGGGAGGCGGGATTTGACGTGAACGCGGCCAAGGCGCGCAGCCCGCGCGCGGTTGAGCTTGTCATGCTGAAAAACCGCAATGGGATTCCCTATGCCAAAATTGAATATGCGTATGCGGCGCGGTTTTCATATTTTGGCGAGGGACGCGTGTCGCATAAGCCGTAAAAAGCCGCAGGGCCGGTGATCGGAGGCCGGCCGCCCGCAGGGGCGGTTCCCGGGCCAAAGATGGCGGTTCAATCGTGCCCCCAAAAGGGGGTGTGCG
>ERZ1643251.4174-NODE-4174-length-12776-cov-7.689333_pt1 | contig 12776 bp, 13 predicted proteins | sample MGYA00579261_ERZ1643251 | MGnify/ENA primary metagenome ERZ1643251 (study PRJEB29033, sample SAMEA4952267) | chicken gut metagenome | biome: Broiler Chicken; feature: Gastrointestinal Tract; material: Caecum | place: Ireland | collected 2018 | study: Broiler... | reverse complement strand
CAATATGAAATAAAAGACTCTTATGACACTGGAGTACGCGAGGGAAGAACATCTGGATTAGCGGAAGGAAGACAAGAAGGACTTAAAACTCGAAGTGCTGAAATTGCTAAGAATTTATTAAATCTTAACATTGATATTCCTACTATTATGAAATCAACTGGACTTACAAAACAAGAAATCATGAAATTACAATAACATTGTTTTTTCTAAATTTATTGTAAAATTCTAGTCTAACTTAGGAGTTTTTTCTCCTTTTTTTGGGGATTTCTTTTATACTAGATATAGGTGGTCATATGAGAAAGAATTATTTATTAGTTGGAGTAATTGCTTTTGTCGTTGTTATTGGAGTTGTAGTTTTCCTTTTCTTAAGTCCTGATGATAGTGAAGATATTATTTATTCTGATGTTTTAGTTACTGATACGGTTGTTACTAGTTTATATGATATGGTAAATCCTAGTGATGATGTTGTTTCTTTATATGATTTATATCAAAGTGAAACTTTTACAAATGAGTATATTCTAGGGTGTGCGATTGTTATGTATTATAAAGATAATCCTGATACTAGTGGGGAGATTTCTTCTAATGATGTCGAGTTATACGTACAACGTATTTTTGGGGATATATCTTATGAAAATAGTTCTGGGTTTGTAGCAAATCCTTTGGTAAGTTCTTTTTCTTATGATGCAAACAGTGATACTTATCATTGCGCTTTAGCTGGTGGAGGAAGTAATACCGAGTCTATGGATCGAAAGATTGTGTCTGCTAAAAAGTCAGATACGGAATATATTATTACTGAAAAATCTATTGTTATTTCTGAAGATAATTTAGGAAAAGAAGAAGATGAGTATTCTTTGTCTATTTATGATGATGTTTCTCATACTAACTTACTTGATACGATATCTTTTTCTAGTAATAATCGACCATCTGTTTCTATAGAAGATTATATAGAAGAGGCGTCTACCTATGAATATCATTTTGAATTTAATGGAGAGAATTTTATTTTTAAATCATTTGAAAAAGTGAATCTGTAAGATTCTTTTTTTCTTTTTCTGTATAATATGACCCCAATTATTTTTGGTTTTCCTTTTATTTCGTGATATAATCTCATTAAGAGAGATGGTGTATAAAGGATGAAGAAAATTATTTTAGTAGATGGTAATAATTTGTTGTTTCGTAGTTATTACGCGACTGCTTATTCCGGTAATTTGCTTAAAAATTCTAAAGGATTTCCTACGAATGCGTTGTATGGATTTGTGGGAATGATGAATAAAATTATTCATGAAGAACAACCAGAGTATATTGCTGTGGCTTTTGATATTGGTAAGAATTTTCGAAAAGAAAAATACGATTTTTATAAAGAAGGAAGAAAGAAGACGCCAGATGAACTTCATATGCAAGAGCCTTATGCAAGAAAGATACTTAAGGCTATGGGGGTCCCTTATTTTGAACTAGCTCCTTATGAAGCTGATGATATTATTGGAACTTTTGCTAAGATGGTGGAAGAGGATCCTGATTTTATAGGAACGATTATTTCTTCGGATCGTGATTTGTTACAACTTGTTAGTCCTCAGTTGGAAATGAAATTGTTAAAGCAAAAGGATTATATTCGTTATGATGTAGAAAGTTTTAAGAAAGATTATGGAATAGAGCCGATAAGGATTATTGATTTAAAGGGACTTGCCGGAGACTCATCTGACAATATTCCTGGAGTACGAGGAATAGGAGAGAAAACTGCTTTAAATTTATTACATACTTATGGTTCTTTGGAAGGTATTTATGAGCATATTGATGAGATTAAGGGAAAGACTAAAGAAAAGTTAGAATTAGATCGTGATAATGCTTTTATGAGTAAAGAAATTGCAACAATTTATCGTGATGTACCATTGGAAGTAAAAGATTTAGAGGATTTAAAATACGAAGAAAAAGATAGTCCAGAGCTATATGAAATTTATGAAGATTTAGAATTTTATTCTTTTATTAAAGGCCTTAAAAAAGAAAGTGTTGAAGTTGATATTGATTTTTTAGAAATTGAAGATGCTGTAGAAATAGAAGAGGCTAGTGAATATGCTTTTTATTTGGAATTAGATGGTTTTAATTATCATCAAGCTAACATTGTAGGAATGGGTGTTTCGACCAAAGAAAAAAATTATTATGTAAAACCAGAATGTATTTTAGATGTTTTGAAGTTTTTAGATGGGCATGTTTTATATACATATGATTATAAGAAGGATATTGTAGCACTTCATAAGATTGGGGGTAAGTGTCCTGTTGTAAATACTGATTTGATGATTAGTAGTGCACTTATTCAAGATGGTAGTAAGGACGATATTGCTTATTATATGGTTCCAAATGGGTATACCGTTTCCTTTTTAGAAGATGTTTATAAAAAGGGAGAAGTTCATGACGAGAAAATGCTTCGTGAGATTTGTCTTAAAAGTCGTTTTGTGTTTGATAGCCGCGATAGAGCTATTTTAGATTTAAAACGTGATGATATGTATGAATTGTTTACAAATATTGAAATGCCTTTAGCCCCTGTTTTGGCAGATATGGAAATTACAGGAGTTCGGGTGGATAAAAATGTTTTAGATGAAATGAAAGTAGATTTAAAGAGGCGTATTGATGTGTTAACTGGGGAAATTTATGAGTTAGCAGGTACAGAGTTTAATATTTCTAGTCCAAAGCAATTAGGAGAGGTATTGTTTTTAAAATTAGGACTTCCTGGTGGTAAGAAAACCACTAAGGGATATAAGACTGATATGAAAGTCTTACATAAGTTACGAGGAATGCACCCGATTATTGATAAAGTGTTAGAATACCGTAATGTTACAAAGCTTTATTCTACTTATATTGAAGGAATGGAAGCTTGTATTATGGAAGATGGTAAAATTCATACAATTTTTAAACAGAATTTTGCTAGAACGGGACGACTTTCTTCCACGGAACCTAATTTACAAAATATTCCTGTTCGAGATGAAGAAGGTAGAAAAATTAGAAAAGCATTTTTACCGTGTAATGATTATTTTTTGAGTGCAGATTATAGTCAGATTGAACTTCGAATACTTGCTCATATTTCAGGGTCTCGTGAATTACAGGAAGCATTTATTCAAGATGCAGATATTCATACTAAGGTAGCAGCTGATATTCATGGTATTCCTGAGAGTGAAGTTACGAAGAAAATGCGGAGTACAGCTAAAGCAGTTATTTTTGGAATTGTTTATGGTATCAGTGGGTATGGACTTGGTGAGAACTTAGAGATTAGTCCAAAGGAAGCAAAAGATTTTATTGAGAAATACTATGAACTTTATCCAGGTGTCAAGAAATATATGACTGAGATTGTGGAAGAAGCGAAGGAAGAGGGAGCTGTTCGGACGTTGTTTAAAAGAAGAAGAGTTATTCCGGAGTTAGATAGTCCACAGTATATGGTGCGACAAATGGGCGAGAGAATTGCTCTTAATACACCAATTCAAGGTACTAGTGCTGATATTATTAAGAAAGCAATGGTTGAGATTGCTAGAAAGTTTCAGGAAGAGAATATTCAAACAAAGATGGTTTTACAAGTACATGATGAACTTATTTTTGATGTTGTGAAAGAAGAAAAGGAAAAGGTAGAGAGTATAGTGAAAGATATTATGACTCATACGATTACGCTTTCTGTTCCTTTAAAAGTCAGTGCTGATTATGGTATAAATTGGTACGATACAAAATAAAATAGAGCAGGAGTGGTTGTATGATTAAAAATAAACCTGTGATTGGAATTCTTCCAACTTATAATTTAGTGAATGACGCGAATGATCCTTATCAAGACCGGGCAAGCTTTGTTCGTATGTATGAAGAGAAAATTTATGAGTGTGGAGGAATTCCGATTGGTCTTCTTCATCAAAATATGTATGATTATTTGCCTCTTTGTGATGGGTATTTATGGCCGGGCGGCTCTAAAGTATGGCCAGACTTCTTTCTTGTTTTAGAGGATGCTTTAAAATACAAAAAGCCTGTTCTTGGAGTGTGCTTGGGACTACAGGCAATAGGAACTTTCTTTAATTTGAAAGAAACAAAAGAAAAGCACCCAGAAAAATCTTTAGAAGAAGTGAAACAGTTTTTAAAAGATACAGATCATTATTTAAAACAATTAGAAGATGCTTCTTTGCATAATCATTATGTTACGAAAGATGTGGAAACACAAGAAGCGGCTCGTCATCTTATTCAGTTAAAAAAAGATACTTTGTTTTATGAGATTATGGGACAAGAGAAGGTTAATGTTGTAAGTCTTCATAGTTTTATTCTTCCTTATGCTTCTCATGATGTTACTGTTTCTGCAACTAGTGAAGACGGGGTAATTGAAGCAATAGAGTATATTAAAGACGGAGCTCAGATATTAGGGGTTCAATATCATCCAGAACTAGAAAGTAGTAGTGAATTATTTTCATGGCTTGTGGATGCAAGTTATCAGAAAACGATGTTTTTGGTAAATAAACAAAATCCAATTCCTGATAGTTATTCTCCTAATATATCCCTGTATCAATCAGAATATCCAAGATGTGGTGAGGAAAGTAATTTAAGTGAAAGTGTAATGTATTCGTGGATACAACTTCGTGATTTTATGAGAAGTCGTGGATTTTATATTGATGTGGAGAGTGCTTATCGGAGTACTGAAATGCAAAGACAGCTTTATGAGGATAATAAAGCAAAGTATGGAGAAGAGCACGCTAGTATATTCGTGGCACGCCCAGGATATTCGGAACACGAGACAGGACTTGCTATTGATGTTTGTATGAAAATTGGCGAAGAGTGGATTAATGAATTTGATGAAAGACTTCATGCTTGCTATCAACTTTTGCATCAAGTATGTGCCGATTATGGTTTTATTTTAAGATATCCTAAAGGGAAAGAAGAGATTACAGGATACCATTATGAGCCATGGCATTTAAGATATTTAGGTTCTTCACGGATTGCTTCGGATATCATGAAAAGAAAATTAACCTTGGAAGAATATTATCAAGAGAGATTTAAAAATATCTAAGAACGAAAGATGTGTAAATTCGTTCTTTTTTTCTTCTTTTTTTTTTAGTATAATAATATAAGAAAGTGGATGGTTTCATGAATAAAAAGGGTTTTGTTTTTATAGAAACAATTGTAGTAACAGCTATATTACTAGCGTCTTTGGTTCTTGTTTATTCTTTGTTTGTATCGTCTAATAATAACGAAACAAGAAGACTTAGATACGATGATATGAATAAGTTGTATCAAACTTATTATTTAAAACAATATTTAGAGAGTTTTGAGTTAGATACGTTAAAGGCTAGGATTAATGATACGACACTTTATCAGAATATTTATCCAGGACAAAGTGATTTGTTTGGAGCTGCCTATAATGGGGAGAAGAAATTTTTTGAAAGTTTATGGAGTGATTTACATATTCAAACTGTGTTACTTACTACATATGATGTTTCTAAAATTACGGAGTGTGATAGTGATTCGACGGCAGCACTTTGTGCCAATACTAATTTAATGACTTATTTAAGAACGCTTGATAATGATGAGTTTGATGGGTATCGTTTGATTGTTGAGTTTGCTTCTAAGCAGTCTGGGGAAGCTTGTACAACTACGGCAAATTGTTTTTACTACTATGCGAATGTAAAGGTAGGTGCTTAATATGAATAAAAAAGGGTTTACGCTACTTGAAGTAATTGTCAGTGTAGCTTTGATATCGATTGTAATGCTTTTGTTATTTCAATTGTTACTTGATATGCAATACGAATCGAACCATGCTTCTTATGCCAAAGCAAATCAAGTAAATAGAGCAACTGTGATTGAAACAGTAGAAGATGATTTGATGAACCATACACTTACTAGTGTACCTACTGTTGTAACTAATGGAGACCGAAAAGAAATTACTTTAAATTTTCAAGAATTTTCGAAAACAATTCGTGTTGCTACGGACCGCATTACTTATGATAGTGAGACTTGGCTTTTAGAAAAGGACAATGATGATACTTATATTGATTTAGATCAAATTCGGATTGAAACGTCTACGACACAAGATAATTGTTCTTATATTTTAAATGTAGATATTAACGGGGATGGTGAGTGTGATGCGAATTGTGAAATTACACAAGATAATCGTGTGATTATTGATCCTGATACAATTAATGAAACTTATAAAGATTGTCCATCTTATCAAATGTTACGGATTGTTATTCCGGTTGTTGTAGATGGAGAAGATGAGAATATTATTGACGATTTTGAATTCTTTTATATCGGGTTATAATTTATTTTAGGGGGGAATTTGTATGCAAGATGAAGTTATGAAAGAAACTTCTTTTCTTGAAGTAGAGAAGTATATTTTAGAAAAAAATTATCGAAAGGCTTTGCAAGCTTGTTATGATGGTCAATTGCTAGAGGATGCATTTTATGGAGAAAAGTTAAGACAACTGCCTATAGAAAATACTAATTTTTATGTGTATGCATTGGTAAAGCAGTTGAAAAATGTAAAGGAAAAAGATTTAGAGTCAGCATTGGTTCGTTGTGACCAGGAATTTGTGAAAACAGAACCAAGAGTGCAACTTATGAAAGTAAAAATTCTTGTTCGTTTAGGATATTTTGATGAGGCGATTGAGATATGTAATCAATTTGTAGGGCATGAAGGTTTTTTCTTGCAGAAATTGAGATGTCTTTTTCAAAAAAAGCAATATGATGAAATTTTAGAATTAACAAGTGATACACGTTATCAAAAGGATTTTTATGTAGAAGAGTACCGGATTAAGGCATTGATTAAGAAAAGAAAATTTACCACAGCGATGGAAGAAATTAAAATGTCGCCAGTGTCTAATCATGCTGTTATTCAGTTTTGGAATAATACATTGCAAAGTTATTTTTCGTTATATGAGGTTTATCAGAATACAAGTGAGAAAAAGAAAGATTATTTTTTTCAAGGATTAGAAGATATTTTGGTTGGAGAAGAAGCTTCTAAAGAAGGGAATAATCAATGTCTTTATTATGAGAGGGTGTTACTTTCTAGTGCTTATTGTGACTCTGTTCATGAGGCAAAACCTAAGGCTTTGTTAGAAGAAGTTGCAACGTTGTTTTCCCTTTCTTTAGAGGAGAAAAGAAGATTGAAGAAGAAACAAGTTTCAGTAGATTTTGTGTTTTATTTTCAGCTTCTTGTGAGGGTGAGTCAGAAGTATCAAGAAGTTTTAGAACAAGTTTATTCTTTGACTGCAAACGGGCTTATTGATGAAGCTTCATCTTTGGTATTACTTTATAAATTAGACCAAGACTCGCCATCACTTTTAGAAAGTATTTCTGGTTGTACTTGTTTTATAAAACTTTTAAAAGAGAAGAGGTAAACACTCTTTTATTTTAAACGTTTGTATGGTATTATTAATACGGTGGTATTATGTATAGTTATATAAAAGGAATTGTGACGGAACAAGAGTCAAACTATATTGTTTTAGATAATCAAGGTATTGGATATCAAATTTTTGTAGCAAATCCTTTTTCTTATCCTTTGGATGAGGAAGTTAAAGTGTATATTTATAGTCATATTAAAGAAGATGAACATTCTTTGTATGGATTTTTAACCAAAGAGGAAAAAGAATTGTTTTTAAAACTTTTAAATGTGAAGGGTGTTGGGCCTAAACTTATTATGCCGATGCTTGCAACGGGAAGTGTTACGGGAATTATTGATGCGATTGATCGAGAAAATATTTTGTATTTGAAGAAATTTCCTAAGGTTGGCGATAAAGTTGCCAGACAAATTATTTTGGATTTAAAAGGAAAGCTTGCTAATGTCGGGGATACACCAGCAATTGGTGGCTTTGATGAGCTTGTAAGTGTGTTAGAAAGTCTTGGGTATAAAACCAATGATATTAAAAAGATTTTGCCACATATGGATGCAAGTTTGCCGATAGAAAGTCAAGTAAAAGAGGCATTAAAACAATTATTAAAGTAAAGGAGGTTTCGTTATGGATGATGAAAAAATCATGGATGCGGAAGAACAAGAAGGCGATCAATTTGAACGGAATATTCGACCACAGAGTTTAAAAGAGTATGTGGGACAAGAAGAGATTACGGGAAATTTGAAAGTATTTATTGAAGCCAGTAAAATTCGTAATGAGTCTTTGGACCATGTTCTTTTATATGGACCTCCAGGACTTGGAAAAACAACACTTGCTCATATTATCGCGAATGAGCTTGGCGTTAATATTAAAACAGCTAGTGGTCCTTCGATTGAGAAAAGTGGGGACTTGGCCGCGGTTTTGTCGACACTGGAACCAGGCGATGTGTTGTTTATTGATGAAATTCATCGGATGCCTAAATTTATAGAAGAAATTTTATATCCAGCCATGGAAGATTTTGAAATGGATTTGGTTTTAAATAGTGATGGGAAAAGTAGAAATATTAAAATCGATTTGCCTCCTTTTACTTTAGTTGGGGCTACGACAAGAGCAGGAGATATTTCGGCACCTTTGAGAGACCGGTTTGGAATTGTTTCGAAGCTTCAGTATTATAGTGAAGATGAACTTTGCCGTATTGTTAACCGAACAAGTTGTGTTTTAGAAATGCCAATAGATGAGGATGCGGCGAGGTTGATTGCTAAACGTTGTCGAAAAACTCCGCGTATTGCTAATCGTCTTTTTAAACGAGTTCGGGACTTTGCTTTAGTAGGGAGTTATGAAAAAATCACATTAGAGCTTGCTGATAATTCTTTAAAACGATTAAAAGTGGATGAGTATGGACTCGATTCTGTGGATATTGAATATTTGACAAGTTTAATTACAAAGTTCAATGGGGGTCCAGTTGGTGTAGAGACCATTGCTACTAGTATAGGTGAGGAAGTATCGACTATTGAAGATGTTGTAGAACCATTTTTATTACAGGAAGGATTTATTAAAAGAACTCCTAGAGGAAGAATGGCTTGTGAAAAAGCTTATGACCATTTAAAAATTGATCATATGGGCTCTTTATTTTAAAGGTGCGTTATGAAAACACAAGTAAAACGACCAGATGGTGAAGTGGTTGAACTGTATTATTATGAATTAGAAGAATTTTGTAAAGAACAAGTAAGGCTTTATATTCATGATACGCGACTTTCTTTTGCTCAATTGTTAGAAAGAGAAAAGGAATTTTTAGAATTTGCTAAGCAATATCAAACTTTTTCTCCATATTTTGATTTTGTTTTTACGAAGATGTCTTATACTCTTTTTCAACCTTATTTTATCCGTAATAGTGTTCTTTTTTATCATCCGGTAGAGAAGTGTTATTATGTAGAGTATTTGGGAGAGGAAAATGAGTTAGATATTTATGACCGTTATGTGTTTCGAAACCCTTTTCTTCCTCTTAGTAGAGAAGAAGATATTTGGCGAGGAAAGATAGTGGATATTACGGATATTCCTGAATGCTTTATTAGTGAAGAATTGGAATTATTAACTACATCTAGTGTCCTTGAACGTCATAATGCTTGGGCGAAGCTGTGGCTTCATAATTTGTTAATTTCTCGTAAAGATGTCTGTCAGTATTTGCTTATGAGAAGTGAGCATGATGATGGAGTGATTTATACTGATCAAGGCTCTTTATTATTGCATTATTATCCGTGGATTCGTTTTGGAAAGATTGGACACCCAAGTTTTGGAGATTGTTATGTGGCAATTTATCATAGTAAGAAAATAAATCATAAACAGGCCAAATTATTACGAGAGTTAAAAAGAAAGGGTTTATTAAATCCGGCAATGTGTGAGGATATAAGGTAGGAGGTAAGAATGAACCGATTGATTATTGTGGTTGGACCGCATGGTGTTGGCAAGACTCGTTTGACTGATTATCTGCGAGACCATATAGAAAGTTGTAATTTATACCGTTTATCCGGTCAACCAGAGAAAGGAATAGATGGACTTACTAAAAGTGTTCATATGTATGAGGCATTGTTTACTTATTTAGGGCTAATGAAGGATGTCTCAGTCACTCTTTTGTTTGATAGCTTTTTTATGACGGAAGAAGCGATGTGTGAAATCCAGGATAAAGCATATTCTTTTCGTGATGCTTATCAAACGTTTTGTGAACGGTTAAATGCTTTGCCTTATGATATTTACTATTTTAATTTGTATTTAAATGATACTAGTTTATATCAAGAGAGGATAGCATCTAGAATGCATCATAAATATTTTTCTATCAGTTCTCATCATAGCATTACTTTACAAACTATCTATCAAAGAATTAGTGATGAATTAAAGGAACAAGAACACATCAAAGTGTTTGATATTCCGATGGATGATTTTCATGTATCTTATCAAAAAATTGATGAAATATTAGAAGTTGGGAGGGAAGAGGTATGAGTACTGAAGATTTTAATTATGATTTGCCAGAGGAATTGATTGCTCAGACACCACTAAAAAATCGTAGTGACTCGAGACTGCTTGTGATGGACCGTGACAGTGGAGAATTAGAACATAAACATTTTAAAGATATTATTGATTATTTTAATCCGGGAGATGTTTTGGTTATCAATGATACGAAAGTCATTCCCGCACGGTTAATTGGAGAAAAGAGTGAGACACACGCGGTGATTGAACTTCTTCTTTTAAAAGAACTTGGAAATGATGATTGGGAATGTCTATCTAGGCCTTTTAAGAGATTACATGTTGGAACCAAAGTCTCATTTGGTAATGGTCTTTTAGAAGCAACCGTGGTAGAAAAGAAAGAAGAAGGAATTGTTCATGTGCATTTTTCGTATCAAGGAATTTTTTTGGAAATTTTGGACCAATTAGGGGAAATGCCTTTGCCTCCTTATATTCATGAGAAATTGGAAGATAAAGATCGTTATCAAACAGTCTATGCGAAAAATCTTGGGAGTGCGGCAGCACCTACGGCAGGGCTTCATTTTACGGACGAGTTACTAGAACAGATTAAAGAAAAAGGTGTGATTATTACAAATGTTACATTGCATGTTGGACTTGGTACGTTTCGTCCAGTAGAAGTAAGTGATGTCACGAAGCATCACATGCACAGCGAGTTTTATCAAATGAGTGAAGAAACTGCGGATATTTTAAATAACGCTAAAAAGGAACATCGTCGAATTATCGCGGTTGGTACGACTTCTACGAGAACTCTAGAAACTATCATGCATAAGTATCATCAGTTTGTGTCATGTCAAGGAAATACGGATATCTTTATCTATCCAGGATTTGAGTTTCAAGCGATTGATTGTTTGATTACTAATTTTCATTTGCCAAAGAGTACTTTAGTTATGCTTGTCAGTGCTTTTTCTTCTAAGGAGAATATACTCCATGCTTATGAAGAGGCGGTGAAAGAAAAATATCGTTTTTTCTCTTTTGGAGATGCGATGTTTATTAAGAAAGATCGTGTATGAAAAAAGATCTCTCTCTTATTTTGAATTTATTTTACGAGGAGATTGTTCCAGAAGCTCAAAATGGATGTATTTCTATAGATGATTGGCAATATCACATGCAATTTTTTGTGTCGCCCTTTACTACATCTGATAATTCATCCTTAATTTTACATATCCATGATGAAAGTGAATTTCAAAAACTTTTAAGCATATATGTTTTATCTACTCAAAGTTATTTGGAAGCACATCCCAAATTTCAAACGGATCAATTTTATGTTTTAGATAAATTTGGTCAAGTAGATAAAAGGCTACTTTATAAAGCTATTGAAACTTTTTTGTTTTCTAATGCTACTTTTGATGATTTCGAAAATCCAGAAGTCTTTTTGTCTCACCGCATTCAGTTTTATCAAGATTCTTTGTTTCCTATTTATTCTGAAAAAGCGACTTTGATAGGAGATCTTGGTACCCAAATATCTTATTTTCAAAAATTTCAAAACTTGCAATTAAATATCCAGATTACCGAAGAAAGTCCCATAAATGAATATCCACACGCTTTTCATATTTGGCTAGAAAATGGTGTGGAAATTTATCATCTTCCTAAAATTTATTATGGAACTATTGGGGATACCTGTTACATTGGAAACATTCAAAAGAAAAAAGAGGAACGGACTAAATTTCATAAGGACTTAGAACGAGTGTTTTATAAAGTGGATTCGTCAGTACCAATGGAATATAAAAATATTGAACCAAATATTTTACTTAGTTTGACAATTTTTTTCACGCTTTTAGAGCAAAATAATTTTAAAAAAGTTGTGGCAAACGGATATTATCCTTTAAGACATGATTTGAAAATGTATAAGGTAATTAAAAATACTCTAACAGAAGAAGAGTATTTAAGAATTTATCAAAATATTGTCGATCGTTATTTTGAGGCTTTTGTACGATTACATTATCATTTTCCAGAGTTTGAAATTGTAAATTATCCGTTTCAACTAAATTCATTTCAACTTGCTCAACCAACGGTGGACTCAAATGATCTTTTACATCAACTTAGTGCTCATCTGAGTAATTCACACAAAATAAAAAGAAACTAATTAAGATTTTGGTTTCTTTTTTCTTTCTAAACTAAAAAAATTGTTTTGAAGTTGCTCTTCAGCCATCTGTTCGAACCGCCATTCTCCTGGTTGTAAAAATTTTTCGGCGTAGGCTTGTTCCATTCTAGCAAGGTGCAAGTCAGCAAACCCAAATCGTTGGAACAAGTTTTCTTTGGCTTCTTTTTTGGTATTACTTATTTCATAAGTTTGTAATATTTCGACATTAGGGTCTACTGCTTGAATTAGAAAATAGACCTTTTCATCAAAAGGAGCCATCAAGTATTCATTTAAATAAAAAAGAGTTTTTAAATATTTTTGTTTTATATTTTGACAGGATTGGT
>ERZ1643251.4173-NODE-4173-length-12776-cov-12.196132_pt1 | contig 12776 bp, 12 predicted proteins | sample MGYA00579261_ERZ1643251 | MGnify/ENA primary metagenome ERZ1643251 (study PRJEB29033, sample SAMEA4952267) | chicken gut metagenome | biome: Broiler Chicken; feature: Gastrointestinal Tract; material: Caecum | place: Ireland | collected 2018 | study: Broiler... | reverse complement strand
CCATAAACACCCAGCCTGTTCCAGAACAGATCGGCCGGGCTACGCTGGTTTTAAGGTTGCTTTTGTGAGAAAAAATCCTTCTGCCAGTATAACCAGTATAGCACGGTGATGTGGTTATAGCCGGGACTTTCAAAAACAGTGCCCGCCTGATACCAAGCGGGCGTTGGTGGAGACTGGATATAATGTACTAGGCGGAAGAAGGAAAGCGAGAAACTAAGTCTACAAATTCGTGGATTGGCTTACTCGAATTCGAAAAGCTCATCTTTTTGCAAGAGAATACCGTACACGATTTTTTGCTGTTCCCGGGTGGTGTTGCTGCTTAAAAACGCCTGTTTGAGTTCGTTAGTGAGAATATCCTTACGGTGATTTACAAAGTGGCGCTGGTGTTGTTCGGACGAAATGAGGCGTTGCCACAGATAGTCTCTTGTGTCAACTTTGGTATAGTCAAATTCGTCAGGCGCCAAGATAAATTCAAGAAATTTATCATATTGTGCGTAAGGCGCAAGATTCGACAGGTCAACTCGTTCCCCCATCAGAGAAAAGAGGATGAATGCATGGATAGCAATTGCTAAGGAATCGGGAATAACCCTATATCCTTGTTGGGATTCACGCTTTTTAACTTCTTGGTTTATCACATTGAGCAGGTAATCAGAAATATCAGTGCTAAATGGAATAATGTTTTCATGGATCAAGTCAAAAAGGAAACGAATATCTAATAAATCTAAATGTCCGCAGAGATAAGAGACATACTTCTCCACAGGAAGCAAAGAGTGTAACAAAACATTTCGGTCACATTTCTCCTGTTCGAGGGAGGCGCTTTCGACTAGCTTTTCCGCACGCGTACGAATGTTGGTGTCTGCATACGGAGCCAGTTTCTTAAACATCCTCGATAACCTAAAATCAAGGTGCTTAATATTGATGTATAGTCGATCATCCAAGAGGTCGTTGAGCAAACGCTTTTTTGACTTACAAAGTTCTGCATCATTGCAATGATAAAGTAAACGTTCGGTTGCATCAAACAAGGAATCCCTAGTGGTGGGATCTTTAACGGCTTTCTGCTCCAAAATATTGGAAAGTGAATCCAGAATGATTTCCAAGGATTCCTGCTTCAATGCTGTCAAACAAACGATAATAGAAAGATTGGCAATAAAATCCAGCCACTTCGCAATATCGAAACAGAGAAAACTATCACACAGGTTTTTGAATTTTACTGCAATGTCGATATTATCTGAAAGATGTAATTCTTGGACGTGGTATTTTTTCAACCAGGCCAGAAAATCCCTGGGTTTTACATACTTTGTGAACATGTCGACATCAATTTCTTGCAGGGTATACGGCCCGCGTTCTGTCCGCACATCGAAAAAATTGCCCGAATAACTATCATCAATTGGCGAATAGGAACAGAGAATGGCCTGCAAGTAGTAACTCAAATAATTCTGTCCATCTTGAAAGTAGTCGAGCGGAATCGCGTTCTCTTTGGTGAAAAAGTAGAAATCATACGCATACGCTTGCAAACGGAGAATTTCAATGTCTGCCTGCCCGGACCTCCAACCATTTATGCGGTATTGGTATCGCTTCTCTTGATTTTGAAGAATCCCCGCCATTCTTTTCATATCAGATGCAGTCGACTGAAACAGCTTGGTGATATAGCGAATGGCCGGTCGATAACGGAAAGGAGCGGAGTCGATCCATTGCTCAATGCCACGAGTACGCGCTTCCTGTCGATTCAACCAGTTCAAACGATACAAGCGCAGACGAATTTGATGAAGTAAAAGAGATATATAATCACTGTTTTTGCCTGGATGTGCGTCTGGCAAAAGTTGGCCAGTGATCAAATACTGGTAATACTGAATTTGGTCTGGGTCCGCAAGAGATTTGGATTGCTCAAGCAAGGTGGCGTATTCGTTGTTCAGATAGAGTGAAAAGAGCTTGCTCCAAGAGGCGCTGTCTGCTTCGGTAGAAGAAACATTCAGATACGATGCCTCGTCTTCAGAAAGTTGAATACCTGCTATACCGGCTTTTCGGAAGGTTGAAAGCACATTTGTGTCATTATCCTTTACCAGTTCGGAAACCTGATCATACCAGTTTTTGTTGTGAAACAGGAGAATATCGGCAATCACTTCGGCTTGCCCCAAATTTTGAACCTGGAGCAAATCTTGCCAAGATATTCGTTTATAAGGGGCCAACAACGCGTATTTTTCACCAAGTACGTCACGCAATGGTATATAGGCGTTCAGAACGCCCACATCCGTGATGCAATCCAAAAATGTATAAAGCTGTCGGCCTACCTTGTCGGTCAGCTCCTTGGGCACTGCTGTTTTTTGGTCAAGGTCTGGGGGCAGTGTATCCAGCCCAATAGGATAAATGTTTTTTGACTGAAGCCGGGTTACCTCATATTCAGAAGGCGTTTTGGCATCAACAAGAAAGTTTGACGGACAGTTTTTTATGTTATAATTTTTTTGAAAGTAATTGATCCAACCAATAATGAGATTGAAATTATAATCGTTCAAAGAATATCCGACAAACAAGAAGGTGTGATTGATCAAGAGAGACCGAATAAATGTGCTGATCAATGGATGATTTTGTTCATAGTCAATATAATCGCTTTCTTTCAGTACCATTGATGAGGGTCTGTCTATGTCGCCATGCATTTTGACAATATACCGGTCGTTGGCGGCGGATAGCATATCCTGGTCTGTTTTAATCACCTGATAAAAGTGTACGTTTGCCGAAGTACATTCTTCCAGCAGGTGATCGTAATTCGTAGTAATAATATGATGCGGCAAGATCCGAAGAATTTGATCGTTGATCGGATTGGAGGGCTGTGTCGACGTCAACCGGCTGGCAATGAAATCGTAATATTCTTTTTTCTGTTCCGAGTGATCATTTTGATAAAAATATTCTGGAATCCGTAAAAGTTCTTCTTGCGTAAAGGAGCACTTGCCTGGCACTTTGCAGGAACTTCGTTGGGAACACAGCGAGCACTTATCATAACCGATTTTTTGCGCAATGGAATCCACTAGTTGTCCCCAAGAGGGCAACCCTGAATTTTTTGAAACCCCTGCGCCCACGAAAATAACAAGACGGTTATTTTCTTGTGCTTCGCGGATTCTCTTGATAGCCTCGATCCAATTCATTGATTGCTCCTTTTCGTTGTTGTTATCCGTTCCTCATCAGTATTAGGCGTTTTCCGGTTGAATCCTCGGTGGAATCTTTTTCTTGCATCCACTGGCCTTTCCAACATGCCAGTGCGGCGGCGTTATCTGCTTCCACCCAGATTTGCAGGTTCGGACAACAGGTCTGGCAATAACTGAACATCCGGCTTATGGCAATTTGCTGGCTGATGACCGTGTAGGGGCCGACCATTGTAGCGGTGGGCTTTGTTGTGGTGTTGTTTTGAACGTAGTCGATGGCCTTGGGACATTCCAATATAAACCAGGTGACCGGTTGTCCGTCTTGCTCCATCATAAAACACTGTCGAGCATCCAGCCAGTGAACCAGCTTTTCGGCAATGGATTCCAACGGCTGGTCATCGTCACTTTTCTGGATCGCCGTCCATTGTTTATAGATACGCAGCAGCGCGGGAAAATCCGCAACCTTTGCCGGGCGGGAAACTTCCACAGGGTACGCCGGCTGTTGGGCTTGTTGAAAATATTCGTCATCCAAGATCACGCCATGCCCTGCCGCGTTTCTGCGAAAGCTCTCGCAGTATTCTTCATAGGTGAGACGGGGAACAAGGCCCAAGTCATAGGCAAGTTGCCGCACCCTCGTCTCCCATGCCGCTTTGGGCAATGGCTGCTGCAGGTTGGGTTCGCTTTCTTCGTTGCGCAGATAATCCAACGGCACATCCAGCAGTTGGGCCAGCACTTGGTAGGTCGAGCGTTTCTGTGGGTAGGTCTCGCCTTTTTCGTAGGCGATGATTGTCCGCAAACTTAGCCCCGCCTGCTCGGCAAGCGCAGCCTGCGTCAGCTTTTTGGCTTTGCGTGCCATGCGAAGTTTATCACTGAATTTCATGGGAACCTCCAAATATGAGAAAATATTGCGTGTTGTTTGCGCTCGGATATTGACAAGTGAAAATTGAATACATATAATATAAACATAAAAGTGAAGGACTTCTTCACATTTCATTGTAGACAAAATCTTAGAAAAAGTCAAATCGGCAGAATATGCAAAAAGGAGCAGCATGGCAAGAGCACATTATCACTTGAATTTGAATCTGGATGAACCCAACGAGCGGGAGGCATGGCGAATTTTGCAAAGCAAGCGTCATGGTTCCCGCACTACATTTTTGGTGGAGGCGATTTTGCAACAGGATAAGCAAAAGCAGTTTGAAGAACGGCTGCGGGCTATTATCCGGGAAGAGCTGGCGCAGGCACATTTGGCACCGTCTGTTGGGGTGAGTGCCGTGGCAATATCCAAGAAGGAACAAGAGGAGAAGAAAGTTCCCCGAAAGACGATTGATTTCCTGCAAAGTTTGGCAAACGGCAAGTGAGGAAACATAAACATACCACACATGGTACAAATTCCCTCTACAAGTACCACAGTTAGTACGGTGGTTTGGAGACGAACGGTGTGGTGGAGTGTGAAAAGTACCCGGGTGGTACAAAGATGGTATGTCGGTGGTACAAATCGAAAAGATGTTCGACTATGGCTGTAAAAATCAAGATATACCGTGAAAGAGGTATACACAAAATCACTTTTCCAGCCTAGTAAGTTTTGCTAGCATAGCGTTTGGATATCCAAACGCAAACTTTTGGGCGGACCCAAACCCCTGGTTACCTGGCTGGGAAAAAAGCATAACAAGTAAGGCCGCGAGGCAGAAAGGAAAATGCGATGACGAATGAAACCAAAGAACTGAAAACTTACACGATGCAGGAGTTGTACGAACAGCCATTGGAGCCGGTGGAATATCTGGTGGATGGGCTGTTGGCACCAGGACTGTACATACTGGGCGGTTCACCCAAGGTGGGCAAGAGCTGGATGGCGCTGCAGCTGTGCCTCGCTGTGTGCGGCGGAAAGGCCTTTCTGGGGCGCGCAACGCGGGAAGGCGAGGTGCTCTACCTGGCGCTGGAGGACGGCCCACAGCGGCTGCACAGCCGGGCTTTGCGGCTGGCGGACACAGCGCCGAAGGGGCTGCACCTCTGCCACCGGGCGGCGCCCATAGGCCAGGGACTGGAACAGCAGATCGAAGCGCAGCTGGCGGGACATCCGCACATCCGGCTGGTGGTGCTGGATACGCTGCAAAAGGTGCGGTGTGAGAGCGGCAGCGGGCTGTCCTATAGCAGCGACTACGAGGACGCCGGGGCGCTCAAGGCGCTGGCTGACCGCAACGGCATCTGCCTGTTGGTGATCCACCACCTGCGCAAGATGGCGGACGATGACCCGTTCAACCGGCTGTCCGGCACCAACGGCTTGGCAGGCGCGGCGGATGGAACCCTCATCCTGATGCGCAACAAGCGCCAGGATGGCACCGCTACCCTCTATGCCACCGGGCGGGACATTGAGGACGTGGAGGAAGAACTGGAATTTGCCGATTGCCGGTGGAGCCGGGCTGTACCGCAAGAGCAGTTGCAACTGACCTTGGTAGTCAATGCGCTGAAAAAGCTGCTGGCAGCAGGCGAGTTCCGGGGAACCGCCACCGAACTGGCAGCCCAACTGGAAACACAGGGGAGCTACTGGAGTCCGGCAATCCTTTCCAAATACCTGCAAAGCCACGATGACGCGCTGGCCCGATGCGGAATCTTGTTGGAGACCAAGCGAACCAATAGTAAGCGGCTGCTGTGTCTTCGCTATGAGGCGCAGATCGGTGACTTCTGTGACACGAGTGACGGCAGTGACGGGTGTGACAGCTATAGCAGAACTGGGGGTATCCCGTCACTGCCGTCACAACCGTCACAACCGTCACCGGCGTCACGTCCGTCACTGGCGTCATGAATTTGAAACGATAAGGGGGTGCCTGTATGGCATATATTCAACAGCGCGGAGAACGCAAGTACAAAATTACAGTTTGTAATGGCTACAAACCCAACGGCCAGAAACGGATGCAGGCACGGACTGTCGATGTGCCCAAAGAGGTGCCGAAACGGGGGATTCAGCAGTATGTCATGGCCGAGGCAGAGCGGCTAGAAAAGCGTTTCCGCACCGGCATCGACCAGAGTGAGAATACCCGGTTCGAGGACTATGCCAACCACTGGCTGGAACGGATGGTCAAACGCTACAAAACCAGCACGCTGGAAGGCTACCGCCGTATGCTGGAGGCGGTGTACCCCACCATTGGCGGCTTGCCGCTGTGCAAGATCCGACCGATGGTGCTGGAAGAATTGTGTGAGGAATTGCGCCAGCGTCCCGGCCGCGGCGGCCATCCGTTGAGCGAAAATACTGTACATAAGTATCTGGACACAGTGTCGGCTGTGCTGCAAGATGCCGTAAAAAATGACATTTTACTGTACAACCCGGCCCATCGCGTGGACAAACTGCGTGTGGAGCGCACGCCCCAACGCATCCCCCAGGCATGGGAAATGCAGAAGTTACTGCAATGTATTTTGCAGGAGCCGCTGCTTTACCGGGTGTACTATCTGCTGGCACTGTCCACCGGCCTGCGCCGTGGGGAGCTCTGCGCCCTGCGGTGGTGGGACCTGCACGGTGGGAACCAACTGCTGATCCAACATTCCCGCAGCACAGTGGTGGGCAAGGGGGTGGTGGAAAGCGACACCAAAAGCCACCGTACCCGCGTAGTGGTACTGCCTCAGTTGGTGTACGATTACCTGGGCGAGTTACTTTTCAACCAGATTGTGGAAAACAATGGCATCCGCCCGGATGACCTGATTTTTGCCAAAAACGGAAAACCCGTCCACCCGGACACCTTCAGCCGTCACTTGCGCAAACTTTACGACAAAAACGGCTTTCCCAAAGACTACCACCTGCACACAATGCGGCACTTCTTCGCCACCTATCTGCTGGAAAACGGCACCAGCAAACAGGTGACCGCCGACCTGTTGGGCCATGTGGACACGGCGTTTCTGGAACGCACCTACTGCCACCCGCAGGACACCTGCAAGGAGCAGGCAGCAGGGTTGCTGGATACCATGCTGCAACCTGCCGATGCGATGGCCTGGGAACGGGAACGAAAAATGCTAGAGGCGGGAAACCCGTAAGCCTATAAGGCCGTAAGACAAAAAGCAACAGGGAAGCCTCATGCTCCGGGGCTTCCCTGTTGTGCCAGAAAATGACGGTCATGACGATGATGACGCTGATTTTGATATATCCCCACGCCAGGAGTACCCCAACGGTATCGTCATCACCGTCATCATCGTCATTGGCTCAAGTCGTGCGTTTGACATTATAACGGTGTGCCGGTATAATGTAGGAAAGGCAGGTGAGAGCAAGTGACCATCCAATCCGCATTGCAGCAAAAAAATATGTCCATGTACCGATTGTCAAAAATCAGCAAAGTGCCATATGCTACGCTCAACGACATTTGCAACGGAAAAACGCAGCTGACCAAATGCAGCGCCGAGACGGTGTACCGTCTGGCCCAGGCACTGGACATCCCCATGGAGGACCTGCTGCGCCCCTTTATGGTCAGGCGCACCAGTTTTGAAAACTTCAAAAGTACCGTCTGCCACCGCGTGATGGAAATGGGTGATGTGGAGTTTATGATGGATCTGCTGGACAGCAATGCTATCCGAATCTATTATGACCGTCACTGGTACCCCGAAAGCCTGTATCTGCTGGCCATGCTCGATTACCTCAGCCGCCTTCATAACTTGCCGCAGTGCAGCGACTACGATGATCTGCGTCAGTGCAAGCTGGAAAAAACAGTCTATCCGGCTAGCGTTATGGCGGTGTCTTTGGCAGCAGGCAATGATGAGGCGCTAAAGCAAGCCGAAAGAGAAGCGATCCCTGAATTTATGAGATTCAATATAGTGGAGAGCGAGGTGCGCGACGTCATCTGAGTAATGCTTTCAGCCGAGACGAAATCGGGCATTTTGCAGTATGGTACAACTGGGGATCGGGATGAAATAATCTTGTTGATTCTTCAGTGGGTATCAGGTATCATGATTATATGATTCGTTCAACGCCACCGCAGTGACAAGTGCAGGAGAAATGGTATGCCCAATATGTATGACATGGCAGTTTCCATCTGGAAACAAAAAAACATTCAGACAGACGCAGAATTGGCCGCGGCTTTGAACGGCTATAGTATTGCCTTTGCTTATCACTCTGGAAACATTGAGAATAGCCACGTGACGTATAACGATACCCGTGAAATCTTTGAAAATGATGGGGTAACGTCCTACACAGGAGATTTGAGAACGCTGTTTGAAATTCGCAATTCTAAAGAGGCTTACGAGTATTTCCTGCAGGCCTTCCAAAAGCGTCAGCCCTTGGACGAGGCGTTTGTACGGGAACTTCAGCAGCTGTTGACGAAAAACACCTACGATACGCGAAGGTATCAGTTGGGAGAACGGCCGGGTGAATATAAAAAGCACGACTATGTAACTGGCAGGGAGGAGGTCGGTGCACCGCCAGAAGACGTTGCGGAGGAAATGGCTGAGTTGTTGGCGGATGTGCAGGATATTACGGAGCAGCAGGCACTGACAGCCGCAGCCTTTTTCCATGCAAAATTTGAAAACATTCATCCGTTTGCAGATGGCAACGGCCGCACCGGACGACTTGCTATGAATTACCTGTTGGTTTTGCATAATCATCCACCCATCACGGTACACCAGGAGGATCGTAAGCTTTACTATGATGCTTTGGAAGCTTGGGACACGCGGCAGGACCTGTTACCGCTGAAGTATTTCCTGCAGGGCCAAACCGTAAAGACGTGGTACAAACAGATAGAGCGGGCACGCAAGCCGAGCAAAAGGCCACCAGAACCCACACGATAGAATTACAAGCCAACCCCTGCCTATATGATAATCCAGGCAGGGGTTTTAACATGGGAAACGCAAGTGTTGTTGGCTTTGCTTGAATTTAACCCAATCGGGTAATAAAAGGTTGTTGCGTTTCGTGATGGTTTTGTCCACCTCATTGTGGTAGTGTAAAGCCAGGGTAATAAACTTCTACACGGACAAGGAGGTAACCATGAGAAAGAACGACATCCGCATTATGAAGATGGATCGCAGCAACCGCAGCATCCTGATGCGTGCATTGTATGCGGATTTCTGTGCCAACAGGGAAGCGGGGCGATCGAATGAACACTGCGCGGCGCTCATCGTGAAGGTGCATAATACTCCGCCCGGCAAACTGCCGTTGAACGGCGCTGAGTTCCGCCTGGCCCGCAACTCGCTCAACAACCTGCGCAATGCGCGCATCTCTGCGGGCGGATACACCGAGGCAGCTGATATGGCCCTGCTCAAGCTGGTGAAAGCGAAGCCGCCGTTTTGGCCGCTAGGATAAACTGCCACGACCACCATATGGACAACAGCCCGGATGGAAAGTCCGGGCTGTTGTTGGTTCTGGTGAATGTTCAGACAAATTTGCATCAAAAGTCTGTTGAGTATGGTGATAGCTATCTGGCGCAGAGGTTGGTATGCTGTGCAGTGCAAACGGAAAACGGTGCTGCACCAACCAAAGACACATTGACAAAGAAAAGGATGGGATGCGAAATGAGTATAATCATGGATCTTTTTGACGGTTCCGTCTATCCCTATGAGCAGGTAGTGCCACACACTGAAGCATACAGGAAACTTCGTCGAGAAATTGCTGACCTGAGCCAAGAGCTGCAGAAGAAACTCAATAGCGAGGAATATGGCAAGGTGGAACACTATCGGGATATGCTTTCAGACTCTTTCCATTTGGAAGGGGTGGCTTACTTTGGAGAAGGCCTTCGCCTGGGAATCGGCATCATGACTGAACTCTACGGTGTTTCCTCAAAATGTGAGACAGATGGAGCGGATGATCCGGGCGAGAAATAAGAAAAATAAGGAGAAAGGCCGGATGCCACAGGTTGGCATTCAGCCTTTTCTGTATATGCGTTAGTCTGGATGGAACGTCCAGGCTGTTGTTGGTTCTGGTGGATGTTCGGACAAATTTGCCTCCAAAGTCTGTTGGGTTTGGTGATAGCTATATGCCACAGAGGTTGGTATGCTTTGTGGTGCGGATGGTCAAGAATGATGACCAGACGCCAAAAAAGTATCCAAGGCAAACCAAAGAAAATCACATCAGAAAGGACGTGGCAGTATGGCATCCATTCGCAAGCGGGGAGAGAACAGCTACCTGATCGTAGTCTCCCGTGGGTATGATTACGAGGGCAACCGGCTGAAATCGGCGCAGAAAACTGTTCATCCGCCGATGGAGCTGAAACCCAAGCAGCGCGAGGAGTGGCTGCAAGAGCAGGCGGTGCTATTTGAACGGGAAGTCCACCACACCCCGGAGCCGGTGAACAAGAGCATTACACTGGCGAAGTACATTGACCACTGGCTGGCAGAGGTGGCACCGAAAAAACTGGCGAAAACCACCTTTTCCCGCGACCAGCAGGACGTGCGGCGTATCCTTCCCGCGCTGGGGCATTACAAGCTCACTGATTTACGCAAAGAGGTCATTCGGGACTTTTACGAGGAAATGCGAAAGGCGCCGAAGCTGACCGATGGCAAACCGCTTGCTGAAAAATCCGTGGAGGGCATTCACAACACCCTGTGCAGCATTTTGAGCGATGCGGTGGAGGAAGGGTACCTGCTACACAACCCGGCCTGGAAAATGTACAAACCCCAAGGCGAGAAGAAGGAGCGCCCCGTGGCAGACGAGGAACTCGTACAAAAGCTCATCACGGCGCTGGAAGGTCAGAGCCTCAAATACGAGACCTACTTCAAACTGGTGCTGGCCACCGGGATGCGCCGGGGCGAAGCCTGCGGGCTGCAGTGGTCAGATATTAACTGGAAGCGACGCAGCATCCATGTACAGCGCAACGTGGTGAAGCTGAGCCACGAACCCATCTTCGTAAAGCCGCCCAAGACCGCCAGCGGCGACCGTGTGGTGTACATCAGCAAGGAGATGGCAAAATTGTTGAAGTCGTGGAAACAGCAATGTGCCTGGGAGCGGCAGCAGACGGGAGAAACGCTGCAGGAAGATGATTACCTGTTCCGCCAGTCCAGCGGCGACCCGATGGTACCGACCACGTTTACCTTCCGTTTCAAGAAAATTCTGCGGCAGAATGGGCTGCCGGAAAATCTGAACGTACACAGCTTGCGCCATACAAACGCCAGCTTATTGATTGCCCAAGGCGTGGACGTCCGCACCGTAGCCAGCTTGTTGGGCCATTCCCAGGCCAGTACGACGCTGGATATTTACGCCCATGCGTTTGACAAGAAGAAGCGGGAAGCGCAGGAGAAGTTGGGGGAGGCGATAGGACTGTAGCGAATGTCGTTAACCACAAATAACGCCATCTGATACATTAAAGATTCGGGTGGCTCTTTTGTTTTGCCCCAATCAAATATTAGAACACGGGTGTGTTTTTGGATTCCTCTGTTAAAGGAATTACTCCAAGTCGATTCAGATCATCAATATACGAGGCATAAACCTTCTTTACTCCTGCCTGTAAAGCAAGCGAAACCGCGAGATTCTTTTCTGCTTCACTCATTCTTAAACCGAGGATTATGCCATCGGGTCTCCATTCCATTAGGATTGGTGGCTTCATCTGACAACCAGTAATCAACCGCCATTCGGCATCGTACTGATGGCATATTTTTTTGATGAGAGTTATCTTGTGAAAATCCCAAAAAGACACGTTGTTTCCGCTATAAGCCGATGGAGGTAAGGGCTTATGAATTTCTTCCTCAAATTCTTTGAGTAATGCCCATTTTGCGAAATCGGTTGCATCATAGGGCTCGTTTGAATAGACCATTGGATAAAGAGGTGTCCCAAACTTGTATATGCCACACTTTTCACATTTACTATATTGCCCACAAAAAAGATTGCCTTGATTCTCTAAATCATAGAATACTACAAATCCCTTGTACTGATTTGCGTATTTTAACCATAAGGTCTCGTTTAGGCCGCTTTCAGAAAAACAAACAGACCAAACACGTTTTCTGAGAACATCTCTAGAGTTTAGAAACAGTGAAAGTATGTGACCTGTTAGTCCATTATCGTACAATTCTTTTAGATTTTCAGGAGTTATTTTCTCTGGCATGACATCAGAAGGAATAATTTGCTTGAACTGTGAAAGAGCGCACTCCAATTCTGTAGATAAACGAGAAATGGCTTCAGAGCTTTTGAAATTATCGTCAAATTCTTTTTGAAGCCTTTTCTTATCAATATACAGAAAAGTGTCAAATGGGTCATCATAATAGTTGGCGGAGGAAAAGAACAGACGATTTGAACGCAAAGCATCAAGATTGTTCGAGGTCACTTCTCGATACCTGTAGATAAATCTCGGAAACACTATTTTTTCTTTCAGTTTGTTCTGATCTGCTTGCAGGTCCTTTCCATCTAATGAACACAAGGTTTTCCAAAATTCTATGCGTTGATCATTGTTCATGTAATGAACTCCTCAAATATAGAAATGTGTTAACGGTTCCTCTTGTATGAAAAAACTGATAAAATAGTCCCTGTGTCAACATCTGGCAAAAACCGGCACAGAAGGGAAAACCACTATGGACTATCTTATCAGTTTTGCTATCTGTCACGGCTAATATCGTAGCGTACATTGTCAGGAAGTAGCTCGACAAGCAGCACCATGACAAAATAAAAATGTCGCTGTACGGCAATACAGCGACCTTTTTTGGTGCGGCTGACAGGATTCGAACCTGCGGCCTTTCGGGTCGGAGCCG
>ERZ1643251.4171-NODE-4171-length-12778-cov-5.911656_pt1 | contig 12778 bp, 8 predicted proteins | sample MGYA00579261_ERZ1643251 | MGnify/ENA primary metagenome ERZ1643251 (study PRJEB29033, sample SAMEA4952267) | chicken gut metagenome | biome: Broiler Chicken; feature: Gastrointestinal Tract; material: Caecum | place: Ireland | collected 2018 | study: Broiler... | reverse complement strand
ACATCGCCCTTTCACGGCGGAGACATGGGTTCGATTCCCGTCGGGGTCACCAAAATGCCACTTTAGCTCAGTTGGTAGAGCAACTGACTTGTAATCAGTAGGTCGTCCGTTCAAGTCGGACAAGTGGCTCCAAAATTTTTAGAAGAACTGGAATTTTCTAGTTCTTCTTTTTTAACTGCCACATATAAAGGAGCGAATATAAATCATGGTAGAAAATAAAGAAAAAAGTATAGTAAATAAAGTAATAGTCGTAACTGGTGGCTCAAGAGGCATAGGAGCAGAAATTGTAAAAGAGCTTGCTAGAATGGGGCATACAGTTATACTAAACTACAATAAATCTGAAACATGTGCTAAGAATGTGGAAATTGAGCTTAAAAACGAGGGGCATGTTGTAGATATTTTCAAAGCAGATGTATCAAATTCTTTAGAAGCAAAGAAGCTAATTGATTTTGCTATAGATAAATATGGTAAAATTGATGTGTTAATTAATAATGCTGGAATTTGCCAAGATAAATTATTTACAGATATAACTGATGAAGACTGGCAAAACATGATGAACAATAATTTAAACTCAGCCTTTTATTGCTCAAGAGAAGCTGCTAAAAATATGATACATAATAAATCTGGTTTGATTATAAATATTTCATCAATTTGGGGAATTACTGGTGGAAGTATGGAAGTACATTATTCTACAGCAAAGGCTGGTTTAATTGGCTTTACCAAGGCTTTAGCAAAAGAGCTAGGACCATCTAACATACATGTAAATGCAATTGCACCAGGAATTATTGATACTGATATGAATAGAGGATATTCTAAGGAAGATTTAGAAAATATAAAAAATGAAATACCATTAGGAAAAATTGGTACAACGGGAAGCATTGCTAGATGCGTTAAATGGCTTCTAGAAGATGATTACACAACAGGAGAAGTAGTTTCTATTAACGGAGGCTGGTATATTTAAATTATTCTATAGCTTTAGTTTAAAAGTAAAACAAACGGGGACAGATTTAAATCTATCCCCATCTGTTTCACCAATTTTGTCTCCAAGGAGTGTCCCTTCTGTTCAAGTTGGTTTTTAATTATTATCGTTATTTACTTTTCTTTTATAATTTCCTGATATTATTTTTGGTAAGTATGTTATCAATTTATATACAGCTAAACGAATTTTTTTGCTCCATAAATATGTTTTTCTAAGTTTACGTGGAGCAGATATTGAAACATCTTCTTTTACTACTAATGATAATTCTTGCTTTTCAATTGGAAATATATAGTTTTGTCCGTCGTTGTTATCCCATTCATTGTTTGCATTTCTAAAACATAGATTTAATGTTTCACTAGGAACCAATTCTATTTCAGCTTGGAAGCCTAATTCTGATTTTTCCATTTTTATTTCATTCAAATTATCCCAACTATTGCCAAAACCATAATGAATAAATACTTCATCAGAACCATCTTGAAATAGTTTTCCTGTATATGAAATTTTAACAACACTGTTTTCAACTAATTTATCTGTATTAAAGAATATGTTTTTTACTAACTCCATTTTAAACTCCTTTTATCTCTAGTTAATATTTCGAATATATTAAATTATATAAATAAAAAATAAAATATTCAATAGTTTTTTGAAAAAAATTGTAAAATTTTTCAAATTTTTGAAATAATTTGCATTTAATTAATTATCTAATAATTTAAAGAGTATACAATTAAATAATTTCTATAAAATTAATGAATGAATTTAAAAAATGAGCCCAGTATTTGTTCCAACAATTTTTCCAATAATATAGTATTTAGCATCATTATTAAGTGGGATATCTGCAAACTCTTTATTATCAGCTCTTAAGAATAATCCGTCCTGTCTAACAATAAATCTTCTTATTAAAATTTTTCCATCTAAATCAAATAATCCAATATCTTTATTTTCTAATGGAGAGTTTAATTCTACAAAAACATATGAATCTTTAGTAATTTTTGGTTGCATAGCATCATCTGTTACCTTTAAGGAAAATGCTGCATTAGGACATTCAGCAGGACATTCCATGAAAGATTCAACTGAAGCTACAGCTGGAATTCGGTTATATGATATATGATCTGGCATTTTTCTTAAAACTTGCTCATCTGAAAAGTACTTGTCATACGTATACATTAAAGGCTGGCAAGGAATACCTAATGCTCTACATATTGCTTTTAAAGCTCTATGACTTGGGTTTCTTTGCTCACTCTCTATGTGCGAAAGATGACCAATATTAATATTAGTATGTTTTGCTAGTTCTGATTTCTTCATTTTTTTATCTTCACGTGCTTTATAAATCATTTCTCCTATCATATGTAAAACCTCTTTTCTAAAATTTACTTAATTATACATAAAAAGACAAAAAATGTCCAGAGTAAAATAAAAAAACGATAAGTCTCTGTTTAAACTTTTAAATAATGACTTACCGTTTTTTTATGTTAGCTCTATACTAGGGAAATAAAGAAACTAAAGAAATTTATTATGAAATATTACATGCATGTAACAAAAATGTCATAAAAATGTAATATTTCTAGTAGAATCCTAAAAAGCCGTTTTTCCGTAAATAAATGAGCGGACACCTTGAAATCACTAGAAAAAATTGGTATTGACTTAAGATTTTAGCCATGGTAACCTATGAATAGGATAATAGGATAATAGGCTTATAAATATAAGTATATATAATAAAACTAATTTGAAGGTAAGTTTTCAAAATTTGTAGCTTAAGAAAGGAATAAGAGTAATTATGAAAAGAAAATGTGTGATTAGTTTTGTAATATTTCTAATAATTATGCTTTGTGGTATTCAAGTAAGGGCGGCAGATACTGAGCCCCAAGAACTTGAAAGTACAAAGTACATAATTGATGAAACAAATAAAATAATTTATAGAGTTATTCCTGAGACTGATGTAGAAACATTCAAAAGCAATTTTACTATTTCAGAGCAAGTGAAGCTATACAAAGATAGTAAATGCGAAGAAGAAGTTACTTCTGGAATTGTTGCTACAGGTATGGCACTAAAGAATTTAACTGATAATGCTATATATGAAATCAGCACAATTGGTGATTTTGATGGCGACGGAAAAATAGGACAAGTTGAGCTAACAAACCTAATTAGACATGTTGTTGGGCTACAAGATTATCAATTAACTGGAATTGTAGAAAAATCAGCAGATTTTAACAATGATAACAAACTTAGCATTATAGATATTACGATACTAATAAGATACATAGTTTATGGTGAATTAGACATACCAGAAAATCAAGCAGTAGCATCACCTGAAATAGAAGTAGTATCTGGAACAGAGGGAACGAATGACTGGTACACAAGCAATGTGGGAATTAGAATTACACCAAAAGCAGATGAAAGCATTATAGATAGAACAACATATAAAATTTCAGGTACTAAGCAAGTTGAAGAAACTGAAATAGCAGCAAATGAAACAATAACATTAGAACAAGGAACTTATCAAATTTCTGCATATACATATTCAAAAGATGGATTTAAGTCTCTTGCTACAAGAAGAACAATAAAAATTGACACAACAAAACCTCAAACAGGAAAATTAAACATGTGGCTAGATGAAGAAAATGGAGCAGAATATACTTCAGATACTTGGACAACGCACAATGTAGTTATTTCACTAGAAAATGGAATAGATAAAGAAAGTGGACATTTACAAACAACATATTCTCTAAATAATGGAGAAAATACAACAGAGCCTGCAAGTTTTACAGAAAACGGAGTATATAATATAAAGGTTGAAAGCATTGATAATGCTGGAAACAAGGCTACTAGTGATTATGTAATTAAAATTGATAAAAATGCTATACCAGCACCACAAATTAAAGTAATAAGTGGAGAAAAAAATGAAGGGTCAGACTGGTATAAATCAGATAGTGTAGTTCTTGAAGTTACGAATGATGCAGATATGGGAGACGGTTCGAAGATAGTTAAACACACATATACAATAGAAGGAACTAGAAATCAAGAAGAAACAGAAGTAGATAATGCAGGAAGAATTACAATAGCAGAGAATGGCACATTTACAATAACAGCATATAGTTATAACGAAGCTGGTAAAAGGTCTGATGGAACAAAAATTACAATTAAGAAAGATAACACAGTACCTGAAGCGCCAAAACTTGAAGTTATTTCAGGAAACAAAGCAGAAAATTCTGAATGGTATGTGGATAATGTTACTCTAAAAGTAACACAAGCTGTAGTTAATGAACCACTATCTCCAATAAGCAAAATTACATATAAAATAGATGGAGCAAATCAGGTTGCAGAAACTGAGATAGCAAATGAAGGAACTATAAAAATTACAAAAGATGGAGTTTCTACCATAACTGTATATAATTACAATGAGGCAGGTACTCGTTCAGAACCTACAACATTGGTTATCCAAAAGGATAGTGTGAATCCAAATGTTTCAAAAGTTACTGCAAAAGATATAAACATAGATTCATTTAAATTAGTAGGAGAGGCTGAGGATGAAACATCAGGAATTATAACATATGAATTTTACTTAAATGATGAATTGATAAATACAGTAAATACTAATGTAAAACAAGTTGAAATTACAGTAGAAGGTAAAAAACCAGGAAAATATAAAGCATATATTATTGCAAAAGATGCAGCAGGGCATACAACAAAATCTGATGTAATAGATATACAAACAGCAAGATTAACAATAGATGAGGTAGACTACTTCGAATTTGTTGTAACAGGATTTACAATAACAAATGGAAGTGAAGCAGTAGAAGAAGGAGCGGTAGCAACAGTATCTGATACAAGCTTAACAAGTAATCCTAAATACATAATGGTAAATTCTAGCACGCAGAACGTTAAAGGAAGTGTTGCAGGAAAAATAAGACTTGTATGTAAAGATGGCACCGTTGTAGAAGATTTGGACTTCTTCCCAGCAGAACTTACAATTAATATGGAATATTATGCAAATGGAAGTGGAAGTAGCTTTACACATGAGAATGAAGCGAACTTCTTCGGAAAAGATTTGAACTCAGCAGGAGTGGGAGAAGGAGAAACAACACAAACTAATATTGTAATCTCGAATAGTGATATTGGAGAGAACAAATTTATAGTGGAAGATCAGAAATTAACAGGTACACAAACATATACAAGAGCTACAATAAATTCAATAACATTAAATGGAGAAAGTTTGTTATTTAGAATTGTTCAAGAATAAAGAAAGGAGGACTAGGTAAAAGTGAAAAGGCACAGAAAGAAGATTATAAGCATTATTATAATACTATTAATAGCAATATTTATAACACAAGGACTATTCTATGCCATTAGCGCAGCAGAAGTTGTTGAACTTACATTAATGCCTAGTCCTTACATAGACATAGTACTTGCAAAAGGTAGAACAGCAGTAGACTTAAATAATTTTAAGCCAGATATGGAAGAAGCATTAAAAAAACAAGGAATAGATATTAATAAAGTTAATATTTATTCAATAGAAAGCGAACAAGTTAATATTCAAACAGCATTTGAATGGCAACGAGATGTTTCACCATCAGTTGGAAGCATTAACATTACCAATAATGGTAGAGATGTAAGAATGCAAGGAAATCCAACAAATGCTGGGAAAAATGCAATATGGATTATACCTGAAAAAGATACTGAGCAAACATTTACGTTTAATTATGATATTGACTATGGAGATAACTACAATGCAGCAGGAATGCTTTTAAGAGTACAACAAAATGGAAATACACTTACAGGATATATGCTAAGTTTTAACAATCCTGGATATGGATGGGATAGTTTAGCAGGTGGAGCAAATGGTGCTATATGGGAATTTACATATACATTAAGGCAAAATACAGGACATGTAAGTAAAATTTTTAAAAAATCCCTAAATATTAGTAAATCAGGTACTTTAACTGTAGAAATAACTGACGAAGATATCGTGGTGTCAGGTGGAGGAATGGGCTCACCGGTAACATATGTACTAGAAAAGGAATTTGGAGCTGGATTTGGCTTTTTCTCAGATCACTATGACCATAACTGTAGTAGGATAGGACATTTCAATTTAACAGGTATAAATTTAACAACAGTTTCTGCCAAAAAGTTGGAAGAGGTATTAAGAGAACCAGATTTCAGAGAAAGCTCAATAAAAGTAATGGTAAATGTTCAAGATAATATGAATGAGCAATTAAATGAACCATCATCATTAGGAGAATTATTAACAAGAACCATTAATGATGAAATTCATTTCGTTGGTTGGGGAACAGATGCTAATATTACAGAATCTCAAAACTTTATTGCAGCAAATAATAATAATGGAATGTTCACATATAATACAAATTATAATAACGCAGTGGAGGAAACGGCAGCATATATAAAAAGTTTAATAGATCAACTGCAGTCGTCGCAATATGTATTATTAAATGAACCGACAGATATAATGTCAAATCCGTCGGACATAATGACTGATACAGCGGATGAAGATTTTCCATATGGAAAATGGCGAATTGTACATGACTGCGAATATTTTGAAAATAACATAGGTCAGTTCGCAAACTCTAATAGATATATTTCTGACATGATAACTGAATTTAATAAAACAGGAAAATATGAAGTATATTATGCAGATAACCAAGTATTACCAACAGAAATTTATGTACATAGAAAGCCAATGGCGGAAATTTCGTTTACAAGAAATGGAAACCAAGTAGAGCTTACAAGTTTGGGATATGACCTAGATAATTATTCTAACAACAGAGGAATTGCAGAAGAGGAATGGAAGTACAGACAAGTAGGAGAAACTCAGTGGCATGATGGTAAACTTACAGATATATCAGGCGGAACAGATTACTTAGTTCAATTAAGAGTAAAAGATTTTCAAGGGCAATGGAGTGCACCTGTAAGTAAGTACATTACCAAAAACACAGTTTTACCTATTGCATCATTTAAAATAAAAAATGTAAATACTTCAATATATGAAGAAATTGAAATAGTTGATGGATCATATGATCCATCAGGAGGAACCATTGTTGGATGGAAATGGACAGTTTTAAAAGATGACCAAGAAATTTATTCAGGAAGCACACCTCTTTTAAATTATATGGATTATGGCACGGGAAACTATAAAATGGCATTAGAGGTAACAAACAATTCTGGACAAGTATCTGAAAGATATGTAAGAAACTTTCAAATAATTCCAGATGATGAAGCGCCAGAATTTGTTGCTAATCCTATGAATTGTGACTGGACACTTTCACAAGATGTAGAATTAACGTTCTCAGATAGATTAGGAAGTGGCTATAAAAACTATCAATATGCAATAACAGAAGATCAAGGGGTTCCAGATACATATAGCTCACCAATAGATAAACAAACAGATACAATTACTATAAATGAAGATGGAATAAAATATTTGCATGTAATTGCAACGGATAATGCAGGAAATACTAGTGAAGATAGGGTTGTGGGCCCATATTATATAGATAAAACACCACCAACAGGTACTATAGATTACGAACCAAAAGACTGGGTAATAGATAGAGTAGATTTATTATGGAGCTTTGAAGACGCAGGTTGCGGATTAGATAAAGTAATATTGCCAAATGGAGAAACTGTTAGTAATACGTCAAGTGGAACATTTACAGTAACAGAAGATGGAAAATATGATTTTGATGTATACGATAAATTAGGAAATCATCAAATACATTCAATAGAAATAAACAATATTGATAAAACAGAGCCAATTATTGCATTATCACAAAGACCTAGTGAATGGACTGATTCAACAACTATAATTAGTTGGGAATGTTCTGATACGCAAAGCGGATTTAGAGAAGTACTATTACCAGATGGAACCAGCTCAAAGAATGCTACGGGAGAATTTACAACAGAGCAAATAGGAACATATACCTTTGTGGCATACGATAATGTTGGAAATGAAAAGAAAGTTTCAATTGAAGTACAAAATATAGACAAAGTAAAGCCAAAATTGGAATTGACTCCAAACACAAAAGAATGGGTAAATGAAGATGTAATTATTTCATGGGAAGCAGACGATTTTGAAAGTGGATTTAGAGATATACTACTTCCAAATTCAAGAATGGAAACAAATAAAACAGGAATATTTGCAGCCGAAAAAAATGGAACATACACTTTTGTGGCATATGACAATGTTGGAAATACTACATTAAAATCTATAGAGATAACAAATATTGATAAAATCCCACCAATTGTAACACTTGAACTATCAGAGAAAAATGGTAAGAAAATTGTAAAATGGGAATTAGAAGACAATGAAAGCGGAATACAAGAAATGTTGTTACCAGATGGAACTACAGTAAAAGCTGGCAGTGGTGAATTCGAAATAGATGCAAGTGGAAACTATACATTTATTGGCTATGACAAGGCTGGAAATATGACTATAAAGGCTATTAGAGTTAATGTATAAAGAATAAGCTATATATAAGATTACTATTTTAACTAAAAACAAAAACAGTGAAACACTGGGGACAGATTTAAAATCTGTCCCCAAGCTTCACGAAATTCAAAATATAGAATTACAAAAATTGCCAAGAGGTATTTTAAAAAAACTATTGATTTTTTGTTCAGATATTTATATAATTAAAAATGATAACAATTTTTTTAACTAAGTATTTATATAATTTAAAAAGATAATGATTTTTTATGGAGGAACTTATGAAAAAATTAAGAAGTATTGCTATTTTGGTAGCAGTGATTTTATTATCTAGTATTAGTTATGTACAAGCTGCTGGCTTTAGCTTTCTAACAGAAGCAAGTGCAACAACAGTGGAACCAGGAGATACAGTTACAATAGATTTAAGTGTTGCAGATATTGATGCAGGAGAGCTTGGAATTAACACAATAGAAGCTGTATTAGAATACGATAAAAATGTTTTTGAAGCAGTTTCATCAACAGATTTTGCAGGATTAAATAACTGGTCTATTACATACAACAATGAAAGTGGAGAAAATGAAGGTAAATTTGTAGCAGTTATTGTACAAGATGGTGTAACTGAAAATCAAGATATAGGTAGATTAACTTTAAAAGTTAAAGAAGGGATTGAAGACCAAGCTACAAATATTGTTTTTAAAGGAATAAAAACAAATGATGGCACAAATGAAATACCTACAACAGATAAAACAATTACTATAAATATTAATAGCCCAGAACCAGTAGTACCACAAGAACCTCAAGAGGAAGAACCACAAAATACAACAAGTCCTGATCCAATTCCTCAAACAGGAGAAACTACATTTATAGTATTGGGAGTATGTATAGTAGCAGCAGTTATAGCAGTTATTTCATATATGCTTTATAGAAGAAATAGATATTAAAATGAAACAAGGGGACGGTTCTGTCGTTCCAAAATAGAGACAGTGGGGACACATCAAAAGTTCCTGCTGCTTTTTTGTTATTATTATTGCAGTAAATATGTGAAGTGTGGGGACATATTTAAATCTGTTCCATAAGTTTCACAAGCATGAAAGTTATTGACATATTTAATGTGTCCCTAGTGTTTCACTATTAATACTTGAATAATTGAAAAAACTTATTGTAAAAAAAAATCCGATATGGTAATATAAGCTTATAAAATTGTATAAGATTAAACTAAAGGAGAAAATTTTATGGAGAATAATGATAAAAATCCTAAGGACACTAAGAAAACAGAAACAAAAGAAGCAATACACGGTAATGATAAAAATGAAAAAACTAAAATTAAGACAAAAGAAGTAGAGCAAAATGATAGTAAAATAAAAACAAAAAAAGTAGAGCAAAATGATAATGAAATAAAATCAGGAAAAAGGAGAATTTTTCCTTTTGTATTAATAGGCATTTTTATTATTGTAATATTAGTTTTTTCCGTGATTTTTTCATTGATTAATATAGGCAATGATAAGATTATAGGTAAAGTTTCAATAATGGGAATAGATGTTAGTAACATGACAAAAGAACAGGCGACTGAAGTTCTAAAAGAGATAATACATGATAAAATGTCAGAAGAGCTAGTGTTAAAAAAAGACGATTACGAAACTAGTATTAATGCAAATCAGATAAATGCACAGTTTAATACAGAAGAAGCGGTGCAAAAGGCATATGATATAGGAAGAAGCGGAAACATTATTACAAATAACTATAATATATTAGCTTCTATAATTTGGGGGAATAATATTGAATTGCAGATGAACTATGAGCAAGAATCTTTAGACAAAAAAATTGATGATATTTCTTCAAAATTACCTGATGGATTAGTTCAAAATAGTTATTATATAGAAGATGACGAGCTTATAATAGTAAAAGGCAAGAAGGGGCTTGTGATAAAAGAAGATGAACTTGAAAATAGTGTAATTAATGAAATGAAGGCTGTTAATAAAAAATATAATATATTAAACATACCAACGCAAGAGTCAGAGCCTAATGCAATAGACATAGAAAAAATAAGGGATGAGATTTATAAAGAACCACAAAATGCCTCTGTTTCTATAGATAAAGAAACAGGTAAAACACAGGTTAACACACATGTAAATGGAGTGGATTTTGATATATCTATAGAGGAAGCCAAGAAAATCATAGCAGAAGATAAAGAAGAATATGTTATTCCTTTAAAAATTATAGTGCCAGATAAAACATTATCAGACTTAGGGGAAGAAGCATTCCCAGATAAACTTATCGAATATTCAACAATATTTGATCCAAGTAACAGAAACAGAAGTAACAATTTAGCTATATCAGCTGAAAAAATTGATGGAACAATTATAATGCCAGGGGAAACTTTTTCATATAATCAAACTGTAGGAGAAAGAACAATAGCAGCTGGGTATAAGGAAGCAGGAGCGTATGCAGGTGGAAAGGTAGTTCAAGATGTTGGAGGAGGTATATGCCAAACATCATCTACTTTGTATAATGCAGCATTACTTGCTAATTTAGAAATTGTTGATAGGAGTAATCATCAATTCCTTACATCCTATGTAGATGCAAGTAGAGACGCAACAGTTGCCTGGGGGTCAATAGATTTCCAATTTAAAAATACTAGAACATACCCTATAAAAATTGAGGCTAGTGCCCAAAATGGTGTGTGTGAGATGGCTATTTACGGAATAAAAGAAGATAAAGAATATGAAGTAGTTATCGAATCAGAAGTTTTATCATATATTCCATTTACTACAAAATATGAAAATGATGATAGTTTAGAAGAAGGAGAAGAAGTGATAGAGCAATCTGGCTATACAGGCTGCACGAGTGAAGCGTATAAAATTCTAAAATTAAATGGAAAAGTTGTTTCCAAAACTTTGCTTTCAAAAGACACATACGACCCAATGACTAGAATTATAAGAAGAGGAACGAAAAAGGAAGCCGTAGAAAGTTCAGCAGACACAGTTAATGAAAAATAAAATAATTATATAAAGGGGAAAATAAAATGGTAAAAAAAATTGGAGTAACAATATTATTAATAATTCTAGCAATGTTTTCATTTATAACGAGCAGTTTGGCGTATGAAGATGAACTTTTTAAATTTGACTTACCAAGCAATTTCGCAAATATGTCATACCAAAACATATACTTTTTTGCAGATACATCCGAAGGTAGTAATAGAGGATTTATGATTTATGCTTATGAGAATAGTGAGATGAAAAAATCGGTTTGGGATATAGATGATAACGATTTGGACGATTTGTTAAGAAATTTGGGATATAGTGCAGAAGTTGTTGATACAAATAAAAGAGCAAAACTTGGGAAAGAAAAGGCTGTTGAAGTAATTGTGACTGATGGAGAAGCATATATGGATATGTATCTTTTAGCATCAAATAAATATATCTATGTAGTTATGTTTGTTGGAGATTCAAGAGCAGATTTAAGTAATTCGGATTTTCAAACAGTCAAGAATTCGTTTAAACTTAAAGACAGAACAACTAATTTTAGAATGGTTTTTCTTATTATAGCTATTGCAATTGCGGTAATAATAGTCATATTTAGAAATAAAAGAAATAATAAAATTCAGAATTATCAAACTTACCAAGATTATAACAGTTACAAAGACTATCAAAATAATGACGAAAATATTTATAAAAAAGATATAAATTCTAATAGCACAAATAATTTAACTGATGAGGATACAAAATGAAGAATAAAAAAGAAATATTAATAATAGTAATTTTAATATTAATACAAAGTATTATATATGTGTTTGTAGGAGCGAATAAATCATACTTGCACATAGATGAAGCATATTCATATGGACTTACGAATTATGATAAAGTAGAAATAGAAGAAAATGCAGATTTCTATAATACTTGGCATAATAAAGAATATTACGAAGACTATCTGACAGTAAATGAGGATGAAATAGGAGATTTTAAACCGGTTTATGAAAATCAAAAAAATGATGTTCATCCTCCACTTTATTACTTATTATTAAGAATTGCAATGAGCTTTTCTGTAGGAAGTTTCTCAAAATGGGCAGGTTTTGGCCTAAATATTGTAATATATGCTTTTATTACAATATTGGCATATTTGATATTGAAAAAATTGTTATCAAATGAAAAACATTTTGAAGTAAAGGCAGCAATTTTAGCATTTGTATCATCAATAGTATTATCATCAATAAGTAATGTAATTTATATAAGAATGTATTCTTTGTTGACACTTGAGATATTAATAACAATTTATTTACATATAAAATTACTTGAGAACGAAAAGATAAACTTAAAATTATGGATAGGAATAGGGATTACTACACTTGCAGGGGTTTTAACACATTA
>ERZ1643251.4170-NODE-4170-length-12782-cov-7.908698_pt1 | contig 12782 bp, 12 predicted proteins | sample MGYA00579261_ERZ1643251 | MGnify/ENA primary metagenome ERZ1643251 (study PRJEB29033, sample SAMEA4952267) | chicken gut metagenome | biome: Broiler Chicken; feature: Gastrointestinal Tract; material: Caecum | place: Ireland | collected 2018 | study: Broiler... | reverse complement strand
CGCCGGGAGTACCACAAGCCTGTCAAACTGACAGGCTTTTTTTGTTGCTTTCTGCCGAGGGTGCCCTTGCAAAAGGGTTTCGGCAGATTCCCTGTCCAACCAACGCTCAAAGGGGCAAGCGAAACGCTTGCCCCTTTTCACAAGGTCTCCCGCTGGGATACTGAAATGACGTGTCGCGATTGACACTGCCGTGTATCAATCGCTGTTCCGTCGCTCCGCTCCTCGCGATTCCCGCCGGGAGCACAGCCCAGCCCACGTTTATAGCCGAATATCCCAAAGATTCCGGCTGTGAACGCGGTTTTTTCATCTTTACCGCTTTTCCCCGTCATGGTTTTCGCGCCACTGTAAATTTCGTTCCGCCGCCGTCTTTGGCGCATTCGGAGTGCCTTCCGCCGCGCCGCCGCATTTTTCCCTGAAAGCGCTTTCCCGGCGAAACAAACGCCGCAATTTCAAATGAAAAATGAAATTGAGTTTGAAATCGCATAATATCTGTCAAATCGCCCGCGCCGTATTGTATAATTAATATATTAAAGACGAAAAGAGGAATCACTATGAGTTATCTGAAACTGACTGACATCTGCAAACAATTCGGCAGCGGCGAGTTTGTCGTAAACGCCCTTGCCGACGTTTCTTTCGAACTGAATAACGGCGAATTTGTCGTCATTCTCGGCTCATCCGGCGCGGGCAAGACCACTCTGCTCAACATTCTCGGCGGTATGGACAAGGCGACCTCCGGCGAAATCGTCATCGACGGCAAAAACATCACCAATATGGACAAACGCGGGCTTACCGAATACCGCCGCAACGACGTGGGCTTTGTTTTTCAGTTTTACAATCTCATGCCCAACCTGACCGCGCTGGAAAACGTGGAAATCGCCGTGGAAATATGCAAAAACCATCTCGACCCGAAAACCACCCTCGCCGAAGTCGGTCTTGACGAAAGGCTGAACAACTTTCCGGCGCAGTTGTCCGGCGGCGAACAGCAGCGCGTGTCGATAGCGCGGGCGATAGCCAAAAACCCCAAACTGCTGCTCTGCGACGAGCCTACCGGCGCGCTCGACTATGTGACGGGCAAAAAAATTCTCAAACTGCTGCATGACGTATGCAAACAGCGCGACAAACTCGTCATCATAGTCACGCATAACTCGGCGTTGAAAGACATGGCCGACAAAGTCATTTACATCAAAAGCGGCCGTATAGAACAGGTGGCAGTCAACGATTCCCCTAAGCCGATTGAGGAGATTGAGTGGTAATGAAAACATATCTTAAAACACTTGGCAGGGCGTTCAAACGTCATTTCGCCAGATTTTTGTCGCTGATTATGATTGTGCTTGTCTGCATCGGCTTTATATCGGGCATAGGCATGTCGGCGGACGTGATAGAAGAGTCGATGACGGATTATTACGTCAGCGCCAACGTCAGTGACTTTATAATCAAAAGCACGTCGCAAAACGGCTTCTCGCAGGAAGATATCGACGCCGTGGCGGAACTTTTTCCGGGGGCGGATATCGACACGGGCATGACAATAGACATTGCCTCCGGCGAAAAGCGCTCGCTGCGCCTGCAATTCATGAATCTGTCGGAAAACACCGTCAATAAACTGGAAATAATAGAGGGTGAGGCTTCCGACTCCCCTTACGAAGTTTACGCGCTCAGGGCCAGCGACGAAATCGAAGGCTACGAAGTCGGCGACACAATCGTACTTGACTTCAAAGAAATCCTGATAAACCTCAGCGAACAAAACGGAACGGAAATAGACAGCGTGACATCGGCAATGCTTGACAGGCTCGAACCCGTCACCGTAACAGTGTGCGGCATTGTGCAAAGCCCTGTCGCTTTCGCGAAATCAGGCGAACCGAGTTACAACAACGACGCCGACGCTTCCGTCCCCGACGACACCGCGGCGATAAAAGAGATGGATTTGCTGAAAAACCAGCTGTATATTTCGTCCGAAGTCATTCCGACAATGAGCGACATCATGCCGGGGCTGCCGGACACTCCGCTGATACCGACGGGCGATATATATGTTGCGGTAGCGGACAGAACAATATTTGACGCGTATTCCGCCGGTTACGAGTCTTTTGTCGACAGCGCCAAAACGCAGATAAGCGGCGCGCTCAGCGACACCGAAATAATCACTCTTTACGAAAATTACAGTTTCAAGTCGCTCAAAGCGTACAGCGACAAAACGAGAGACATCAGCCTGATTCTCATCGCCGTATTCCTGCTTGTCACCGCGCTGGTGGTGTTCTCCACCATGACGCGCATGGTCGACGAAGAACGCTCGCAGGTGGCGTGCCTTGAAACGCTGGGTTACTCGGCGTTCAAAATAATTTTCAAATACCTGCTGTTTGCCTTCATCGCCACGTCGATAGGCGGTTTCTTCGCCTACTTTGTGGGCTTCGGCATATCCTGGCTGGTATACGTCGTGTTCGGTTACAGTTTCTTCATGCCGGCAATGACGGCGTTCACCGCGCCGATATTCTACGTCATATCGCTGGCGGCGATAATCATCGGCACGCTTGTCGCGACCGCCATTTCAGGCGTCCACATGACAAGAGAAGCCCCCGCCAACCTGCTGCGCCCAAAAGCGCCGAAAGCGGGCAGAAAAGTCTTTCTGGAAAAAATACCGTTCATCTGGAACAGACTTTCTTTCAAATACAAATCGACCTTCCGCAACGTGCTTAGGTACGTCAACCGCTTTATCATGTCCGTGGTGTCCATCGCCTTCTCCACCGCGCTGGTGCTCACCGGACTGACGCTGCTCGACATGAGCCTGTTTCACGGCTACGACGCCGCCGCTATTGTCGGCATCGCCGTCGTTATAGTGGTTTTCGCGGGGCTTGTCACGGCTGTCGTCATCTATACGCTTACCAACATCAACATAAGCGAACGCCAGAAAGAAATCGCCACGCTGATGGTGCTGGGATATCACGACAGAGAAGTCACGGGATATATTTACCGCGAAATTTACATCAACTCAATCATCGGCATAATTTTCGGCTTCCCTGCCTCACTGCCGCTTATGTACATTCTCTTTGACGTAATGGGCACGGGGTCTTTCGGCGAAGTCAGCTGGTTCATGTGGGTGGCGACGCCTGTCATCGTGCTGCTGTTCACCTTTATAGTCACGCTGCTGCTCAGGCGCAAAATCACCAGGATAGACATGAACGAAAGTCTCAAAGCGATAGAGTAAAACACGGCAAAAGCGGGCTCAGCCCGCTTTTTGTTTGCCAGCGCGACGCGCGGCTGGTATAATATGCGAGCAACCCTGCCGGACAGATATTGTCCGGCGCTTTCGCGTAAAGGAGAACCCATGAGAGGCAGCGGAATGTATTTGTCCTTCGGCAACGAAGCGATATACGAAGACGCGGCGTTCAACCTGGACAGCCGTGACAAGGTGGGCATAGTGGGCGTCAACGGCGCCGGCAAGACCACCTTTTTCCGCCTGCTCACGGGCGAGATAGAACTGGACGCCGGCAGCATTTACAAAGGCAAGGCGCGCGTCGGGCTGCTGCCGCAGGAAATCGTGCTTGACGACGAAGACATAACCGTGTGGGACTTCCTGTTCGACGGCCGCCCCATCAGGGCGATTAACGCCGAACTGGGCGAAATATACGGCAAACTCGAAACGGCAGACGGAGAAGAACAGAAAAGACTGCTGTCCCGCATGGGAAAATTGCAGGAGACGCTGGACTATTTCGAGCAATATGAAGCGGAAGACATTTTATTGCGGCTCATCGAAGACATGATGATAGACCCCGACCTGCTCGGCGTGCCCATGCGCCATCTGTCGGGCGGCCAGAAATCCAAAATGGCGTTTGCCAGGGTATTGTTTTCCAAGCCGGAAATTTTGTGCCTTGACGAACCGACAAACCACCTTGACGCCACCACGAAAGATTTCGTCACGCAATATCTCAAAAACTACAAAGGCATGGTGCTCATCATCAGCCACGACGTGGATTTTCTGGACAGCGTGGTGAGCAGAATAATGTTCATCAACAAGGTGACGCACAAAATTTCGGTGTACGACGGCAACTACACGGCTTACAAAAAGAAATACGCCGAGGAAAAACGCGCCAAAGACCTGCTTGTGTCGCGGCAGGAAAAGGAAATAAAAGAGCTGGAAAAATTCATTCAGCGCGCCAAGCAGGCCAGCCAGACCAACCACGCGCTGAAACGCATGGGTCAGGAAAGGCAGCTCAGGCTGGAAAAGAAAAAGAAAGAACTGCAAACGAGAGAAGGCGCGTACAGGCGGGTTAAAATGAACATAAAGCCGCGCCGCGAAGGCGCCCTTTGCCCGCTGGAAGCGGAAGACCTTTCTTTCGCCTACCCCGGCGGGCCGCTTCTGTACGACAAACTGTCCTTCCGCATAAACGGCGGCGAGCGGTTTCTCATCGTGGGCGAAAACGGCGTGGGCAAATCAACCCTGCTCAAACTGCTGACGGGGCTGCTCACGCCGCAAAGCGGCAGAATACGCTTTAACCCCAAAACCGACATGGCGTATTACGCGCAGGAACTCGAACAACTCGACCAAAACCTCACCGTCATTCAAAACGTGGATTCGCCCGAATACACGCCGTGGCAGCTGCGCGGGGCGCTCAGCAACTTTTTGTTTTACGACGACGACATAAACAAAAAAGTCGGCGTGCTTTCGCCCGGCGAAAAGGCGCGGGTGGCGCTGTGCAAAATTCTGCTGCAAAAAGCCAACCTTCTGCTGCTGGACGAGCCTACCAACCACCTCGACCCCGAGACGCAGCAAATCATCGGCGGCAACTTCAACGAGTTTGAGGGCACGATAATAGCCGTGAGCCACAACCCCGCTTTTGTCGAACAGATAGGCATAAGCCGCATGCTTATTCTGCCGTACGGCAGGATAGAAAACTACTCGCGCGAACTGCTGGAATATTTCTATGAAATCAACACCCCCGACGAAGAAAAATACTGACGTCGGCAAAAAAAGCGGCGCTGACAGGCGCCGCCGTTTTTTTACCGTTAAAGCGTTTGCCCCACTCTGCCGCCGGCGTAATCTCTCTGCCCTTTCGAGGCGTCGAGATTCGTCAGGTTGAGCACGCCCGTCTCCATGTCGCAGCCGGTTATTTCGCCGCCGTCACGACAGCCGGCAAGCCCGCCGATTCTCGGTTTGAACGAGCGCAAACCGTTTGTGAAATCAACGATTATGTCGCCGTAAAACCCGCATGTCACCATCGTGCCGCCGTCCAACTCGCCCACGAGCCCGCCGATGCGGTTATATGTTTCATAAGAAGACGTATAGTTCGAGTCATAGTATATTATCCCGCGGAAAAACGCCCCGTCCAGTGTGCCGCTGGACAGCGCCGCCACCCCGCCGACGCAGTTCGTGCCTCTTATGACGACTTCGCTGTCGCTCGAAATAATGTCGCCGCGGTTGAAGCCGGCAATTCCGCCGAGATACACGCGCCCGTCGCCCGTTATTTCCCCTTTAGCGGTCACGTCGTCAAGTGTGCCGCGGTTATAGGCGCAGACGCCGCCCACCGCCACCAGATAGTTTTGATACGACTCGTTTTTGTGAAAAATGTCAAAATCCACGTCGACGGTCAGGTTTTCAATAGTACCGTAGTTCACCGTAAACAGACCGAAATACTCCGCCCCTTTGCTGAAAACGGCGGTTTTGTCGACGTTGTAAATGATTTTTCCGTTTCCGTCAAAATGCCCGGAAAAACCGTCGGCGCCGGCGCCAATCATCGTCCAGCCGCCCGGCAAAGACAAATTGGTCGTCAGTTTATAACAGCCGGTTACGAGTGTGGTGTGATCATATTCGTCATAAACCGTTATTTTGTTTATGTTGGCGAATTGAGCTGTGTTTGCGATAATATACGGATCCTCCGCCGTGCCGAGTCCGCCGTCAAAATAACCGTTGAAATAGCAACTCAAATCAAATTGCGTATAATCGCAATATTGCGTGCTTATAGGCTGTGCCGCCGGCATAAACGGAATCTCCACCCCGACAAGCCTGATGTAAAATATCGGAACTTTAATGTATTCGCTTATCGACATTTTATATATGGAGTAATTTTCGCGCACGAAAGAAAATTCTCTTGTCCCGTCTTTGTCGATTATTTCAAAATAAAGTTTCACCGCGTCATACATTTCCGTCCACGATAGAAACATTACATCATCGTTGACCGCTTGAAGCGACATTTGCGGCAAAGAATATTCATATTCCAGCACGATTGTTATTTTACATGACGGATCCAACAGACAAAACATCTCATGATAACCGCACGGCTCCCACTCATTGTTTGTCCATTGTTTATAGTCCGTTACAACCGGCATGTAAAACGCCTCGCCCCTGACCTCATGGCTGACGTCCGCCCCGTTCAGATATAATTCTACGGAAAATATTTCACCTCTCGTCACATGCGCCTCGCCGTTTACCACAGGCTCGCCGTTCACATACCACTCGGCGACGTTTTCGGCCGAATCGGAATTCAGCTGATAATCGTCCTTATTGTTCGCGGCGATGTCATCATCGGCAAAAGCGGCCGTGTTTTTGTCAAACGCATTGTCCAAAGCGTGCCCCATATTTTTCGACTGATAAATTCCCGCCGGCGCGCCGACGGAATTTTCGTGTTGTGAAACCGTTTCGACTCCCCACAATGAAAGCACGCACAAGGCGAATAGTATAACAAACGTCAATTTTCTCTTCATAACCGTTTCTCTCAAATTATTTCTATCATTAACTCCATTTCACCGTTATATGTCGTTTTCGGTCAGGTATAACGGTAGTTTTTATATGTATGATAGCCGTGAGTTATTTTGTCAGGTCGCTTTCTATGTCAAAAACAAACACGGTGGAAATGTTGCCCACCTCGGTGTTGGCTCTCGTGTCCACGTAAAATCCGTATTCCGCCCCCACGTAAAAATACTCGCCCCGGTGCGTAAACAATTCTCTCGGCACAATTTGCACTATGGGGTTGTCCTGCGTGTAATTGTTAGTAAATTGCGGATAAATTTCATCTTTATAAAAACTAATATCAAAACTATCAACTTGTGATGTATCAACGCTTTGTATCTCATCTCTTTCGGTATAATCGTCATACTTGCCCTGATAAATCTCAACCGGCGTATCGATTGATGAACCCGCCGCGTATGCGTCTTTTGAAAGCAATCCGCCGCCCCACAAGGTCAATGCACACACAACTGCCAACGCAACACACATCAATTTTCTTTTCATACCTTTTCCTCCTTAAATGATTTCAATATAAAAATTAATTCCATCATGGTAAATGACACGATTTTCTTCATGGTATTCATACTCCATATCTACACTATATCTCCCAACATCTATTGGGTCCCCTGAAATAACATTCTCCTCTATCGCTCCATCTTCATTTATGACAATTTTTTTGATTTGAATCCTTAAATATCCCGTATCATCTGATATTCTTTCGCCAGTATGTTCATCATAGATTGTTATATCAGGAAAATGCAAACCCTCGTCATATTGATAGGTAATTGTCTGTATTCCGCCCGTTCGACTATCCCAATAGAAATCCTCCCGCGCGTCTTGGACAATAAAATAAACATGCTGCCTTTGCTGAACGGGCTTCGGCCAAAGCACCACCGCCAAGATTATTATCACCGCCAAAAAAGCAACAACCATGATAATCTGCCGGCGGGTGATTTTTTTGTTTTTCACATCTGTCTGTTCCATTCCACACCTCAAAAATTTAATAAATGATTTTTTCTTTTAATATATCTCAACCACAATTTCACCATTTTTCCACTTAAATAATTTCTATGGTGAACTTTGTTTCGCCGTTATGCGTCACTTTCGGTCAGGTATAACGGTAGTTTTTATATGTATGATAGCCGTGAGTTATTTTGTCAGGTCGCTTTCTATGTCAAAAACAAACACGGTGGAGATGTTGCCCACCTCGGTGTTGGCTCTCGTGTCCACATAAAAGCCGTATTCCGCCCCCACGTAAAAATACTCGCCCCTGTGCGTAAACAACTCTCTCGGCACAATTTGCACTATGGGGTTGTCCTGCGTATAATTATCAGTAAATTGCGGATAAACATCGGTTTTGTAATTGGTAATTTCAAAAACCTGACTAGACGTCGCCGTTGTATGAGCGTCATTACTGCCGGTATAATCGTCATACTTGCCCTGATAAATCTCAACCGGCGTATTCAATGACGAATCGACCGCGGCGGCATATACGTTTGCCGGCGCCGCTTTGATTCCCCACAAAGCCGCCGCGCACAAAATAGCCAGTGCCACACACATCAATTTTCTTTTCATACCTTTTCCTCCTTAAACAATTTTTATTCTGAAGCGACTCCAATCATGGTAAATAACCCTGCTTCCTTCCTGATATTCATATTCTAGCCGTACACTATATTCTCCAACATCTATCGGATCTCCCCGAATAGTTTCCTCATGTTTTGCCCCATCTTCGTCAGTTACTATTTTTCTGACTTGAATTCTCAGCCATCCTTTGTCATTCGGAATTCTTTCATCGGTATGTTCATCATAGATTGTTATATCCGGAAAATGCGAACCCTCGTCATATTGATAGGTAATTGTTTTTGCCGCGATACCTGCGCCAACCGTCCGGCTGTCCCAATAGAAATCCACCCGCGCGTCTTGGACAATAAAATAAACATGCTGCCTTTGCTGAACGGGCTTCGGCCAAAGCACCACCGCCAAGATTATTATCACCGCCAAAAAAGCAACAACCATGATAATCTGCCGGCGGGTGATTTTTTTGTTTTTCACGTCTGTCTGTTCCATTCCACACCTCAAAAATTTAATAAATGATTTTTACTGACGCGACACAGCGCCTGTTGACAAAAGCCAATCATATTATAAGCCCGCGCCCCCGAAATCTCCTGTCAGTTTTGTGTAAGGATTGTGTAATATTTCGGTAAAAAAAAGACCGGCAAAAGCCGGTCTGACAAAAACAAATTCAATTTACAAACAGCGACGCCGCGCCGATGACGCCTGCGTTGTTGCCGAGTTTCGCCTGCAAAATTTCAACCTGCGGCGTCGTGTCTTTGGCGAACAGATGCCCGTTGACATACTCACGGACGGGCGCTATGAGATAGTCGCCCTGGGCGCTGAGCCCGCCGCCTATTATGATTGCCTGCGGGCGGAAAATATTGCCCAAATCCACAAGCCCTTCCGCAAGGTTGACGATATAGTCGCCCACGATTTTTTTGGCGAGTTTATCTTCCCGGCTCATGTCGAAAATGAGTTTGGGCGTAATCATTTTAGATTCGTCCATTATTTTCCACAGTTTTGTTTTGCGGTCTTTCTGCATGGCCTCGATGGTCTGGCTGACCAGCGCGCCGCCGCTGACGTATGCCTCAAAGCAGCCTTTGCGCCCGCACGAGCACTGCCTGCCGCCCTTGCAAAGCAGCATGTGCCCTATTTCGCCGCCGGCGCCGCGGTTGCCTGTAAGCAGTTTGTTGTCCACTATAATGCCGCCGCCCACGCCTGTGCCCAGCGTAACGAGAATCATGTCGCTGAAATTTTTGCCGCTGCCGAACTTCCACTCGCCGAGGCAGGCACAGTTGGCGTCGTTCGCCACTTTGACGGGCAGACCCAGCGCTTCTTCGGCGACGGACGCCAGCGGAAACCGCTCCATTGTGAGGTTTGCCGCGAAGCACACTTCGCCGAGCGACGAATCCACCGCGCCGGCGGAGCCGACGCCAACGCCGATAATATTTTCTTTGGTGATGCCCGCCTGTTCGGTCAGGCGCGCGGCGATGGTTTTGAAAACGTTTTCCATCGACCCGACGCCCACGCTCATCGGCGTGGGAATTTTCATTGAAGCGACTATTTCGCCGTCATATTTGACAATGCCGCTTTTTATGTAACTGCCGCCTATATCTATGCCGATGATATAATTTTTCATTTTACCGTCCCCGCCGCAGAATTTTTCTGATTAAAATTTATCCAGAGCGCAGTTGAGCATAGGCGGAAAGATTTTTTCCAGCCGTTCGTCATACGCGCCTTTGTCATAGCAGCCGCACACGAGTTTGGTCAGGTCTTCCACAGTGAGGGCAATTTCGCCTTTCGGTGCATCGCTCACCATACCTTTGCCGCCCGCCACAGTCAGGCTGTAAACGCCGCTGTTTTCCGCGTAAAAACTGTCTTCCACCGAAAAAGTGACCGTCATGTCAATGTCCGCGGGATATTTTACGCTGCCGAGCAGCAATTTGTTGTCGCATATGCGCAACATATTGTCAAGTTCGCCGCCGGGGCCGACGTTTTCTTTGACGCTCTCGAAATGCGTGTCGTATTTTTTGATGACGTCGGGAGTCACGCCGCAGTATTCGTCGATTTCCTCGTCGTCGAAAGTCAGAATATACCCTTCCATTCTGCCGCCGTCAAACAGGCCGTAAGCCTTGCCGCCCTCGCCGAAAATCTCTCTCAGGCGCAGGTCAAACGCCGCCTCGTCACGGTAGAACCAGCCGTTTTTGTCACGCATGAAACCGTCGTAAACGGTTTTCATTTGCGCAATGTCGCCGAAAGAAATTTCTTTCATCGGCAGCCCGCCGCCATCAAGCGGCACGTCTTTGTAAAACGAATGGGTCACAAAGCACTGACGCAGATAAAAATCCGTGTCAAACGGCATGAGTCCCGTAAACGGCCTGCCCGCCGCTTTGAGATTTTTGAAGTTTTGCAGAATCACGCCGTTGAATATGCCCCTGCCGCGGTATTCCGGCAAAGTGCCGCCCGCCACCATGTAAGGCACGTCAAACACCACGCCGCGCATGACCATCTTCTTTTTGACGAGAAACAGCATGTTGACTAGAACGTCGCCGTCAAACAGCGTCATGCAGTTTGTCCCGTCGAATTTTTCGTTGATGAAAAAGTCGGCGTAACTTTCGCTGTCTTCGGGAAAGCATATCATATACAGTTCTTTGAGTTTTTTTCTGAGCCCTTTGATATCCATCTTTTTGTCGGCTGTCATAATTCTATATTACATCCTTTCATGTTCTTTTGCAATACGGGTCAGACAAGATAAAAATTTAACTTTTCCGCTCTTTCTCAGACAGAAAATCGGCGACGCCTGTTTCAAAACGCCTTTCGGAGTATTCCGACAGACTTTGTTTAAGCGCGGCAAAAGTTTTTTCCGTTTCTTCCGCGCCGTATCTGATGTAAACCGCCGTTAAAAGATACATCGGCAGACCGACGGCGTGTTTTTTGCTGTGCACAGTCGAACAGCCCTGCCCGACTGCGTGCAGCACCGCCCCGTCAAACCTGTCGCCGCAGCGTCCGGCCGCCCCGTGACACGCCAGAATGGCGGCTTTCGCCAAAGGCATTTTTATTTTGCCTTCCGCCCACAGGCGCGAAAGCCTGACCGCCTCCGCCGCTTCCCCGGCGCCGCATGTGACAAGCCCGGCGCACCGTTCCGCCGCGTCCAGCGCCCAGAAGGCGCACGCCGCCCTCGAAGCCTTTTCCGCCGCGCCGGCAAGTTCCGCCGTCATGGGGTTGTCTTTGCCGAACAGAATCTCCCTGCCGCGGGCGGCTTTTTCTTTAACTTTGTCTTCCCATTCCATAACCGCGCAAAGAAAAGCGCCGTAAACGGCGCTTTCGCTCATTCAGCCTTCCGCGCCATATTCTTTGTAATACGCCGCTATTTTGGCGAGTTTTTCGTCGTTCAGCACGCCGCCGCCGAGATACTCGGTAACTTCCGCCATGGTGACTATCGGGGCGGCCTTGAAACCGAAAGTATCCGACAGCTCTTTAAGCGCCGATTTCGGCGTTTTGCCCCTTTCCATGCGGTCGACCGACACCACAAGGCCTTTGACGCTCACGCCCATGTCCTTAACGATGTCCATCGTTTCATAAGCGCTGGTGCCGGCGGTGGTCACGTCTTCCACAATCACCACTCTGTCGCCCGCGGCGAGTTTGCTGCCCAGCAGAATGCCGCTGTCGCCGTGGTCTTTGATTTCCTTACGGTTGGAGCAGTATCTGACCTTTACGCCGTATTTGACGTCCAGCGCTATTGCCGCGGCGGTGGCTATCGGTATGCCTTTATACGCCGGGCCGAACAACACGTCCACGTCTCCGCCGAAATTGTCGTATATCGTGTCGGCGTAAAACTCGCCCAGCCTGCGCAACTGACATCCGTCGTTGAAACAGCCGAGATTTATAAAAAACGGGGTGTTTCTGCCGCTTTTGGTCACGAAATCGCCGAATTTGAGCGCCTGCGCCTCCACAAGAAAATCAATAAAATCTTTTTTGTATTGTTTCATAACTCAATCCCCTTCAAAATATTTTCCGCTTTTTGTCCCGCCGACTTTTTAAGCCCGTCCGCCCTGCTCTTAACGGCGGCGCGCTTTTCGGCGTCTTTGATATACGGCAGATTTATTTCCACATTGCACAGCGCCGCGTCGACGGCGGCGGCAAGCAGTCTGACCGCTATAACCCCGTCGCTCACCGCCGACGGATTGCCGTTTTTGAGTATGTAAGCGGCGTCGTCCAGCAGCGCTTCCGCCTTTACGGCGACGGAAAGCGGGGCGTTTGTGGCGACGTCGGCAGCGGCAACAAGCGCCGCCGCGCGCTCCGCCTTTTGCGCTTCCGTGTCCTTAGGCAGCCTGAGCGCCGCCATATAGCAGCCGAACGCCTCGACGTCCCTGTCGATATCCGCGAGAAAGTCTTTCGCCGCGGCGGAGTATTTTTCCGCCAGACGGCTCATTTCGTCAAAGAAGCTCTCAAACCCCTTTTTGCCCGCGGTCAGATTGCACAGCATCGCCATCAGGGCAGCCCCGCACGACGCCGT